>SXGT01236678.1_pt1 | contig 134250 bp, 108 predicted proteins | sample 3176221 | NCBI WGS metagenome assembly SXGT01 (sample SAMN11356862, study PRJNA531348) | freshwater metagenome | isolation source: freshwater sample F1-120 | place: China: Fuxian Lake, Yuxi | collected 2017-12-25 | reverse complement strand
TTCGAACAGATGCAGGAGCAGGCCTCTGAATCCGGGCATGAATTCCGGACGGCGCGCCTTCTCGGCCATGATGGCGAGCGTGCCCTCATTCAGCCCTTCGCCACGGCGCAGCGTGCTGGTCAGCACGTCCTTCCTTGCCTGAGCGCGGTGCTGCTCGGCCTCCGTGCGCCGCAGAACTTCCTCTGCGTCGTTCACGGCCCCTTCGCAGCGCTCGACCTCGAGTTCCGCCGCGGTGAGGGCATTGCGACTGCCCTCAAGAGCCGTGGTGCGTTCGCCTTGCGTGCCTGCGAGCCCGGTGAGTTCCGCCTTGAGGCGCGCGAGCGCGGCGTCCGAGCGCTGCAGACGTTCTTCGCCAGTGGCCAGCGCGGCGCGGCCGTGCGCGAGGGCGGTTTCGCAGCGTGCCTCCTGCGTGCTCGAGGCGGCAATTTCGCGCTCATGCAGCGCGAGTGCTGATTCGGCTGCCGTGCGCGCGTCTGTGGCCGTGGCCACTTCCGTCCGCGCTTCACGGACGAGACCGGTCGCCTCCGCGAGTTCCCGCGCGGTGCCTTGCACATCCCTGGCAAGAGCCTCGCTCTCGCGGCGGACGAGTGTTTCCTCCTCCGCCAGTTCCGAAGCCGAACGCCGGGCGTCTTCCGCCTCGGTCTTGCGGTTCTCGAGCCGCCGCGCTCCCTCTTCAACGTAGCGCCGTTGAAGGGCAATGGTTTCCTTCAGGCTGCCGAGACGCGCTGCGAGCTCGGCGTGCTGGGAGCGAGCTCCGGCGACATGGTCGACAGTGGCCGTGAGCTCGGTTTCGATACCCGTCGCGCGGGCCTTGGCCTCATCACGTCCGGTGCGCAATCCGTCCCGTTCCGCAAAGAGCCCGGCCATGCGCACCGCGAGTTCCGATTGACCGGCCGAGAGGACCCTCCACCGCTCGAACGCCGCGCGATTCTGCAGCCCTTGGAGTTTCTGGCTGAGTTCCCGGTGGCTCCGCGCCTTGCCGGCTTGCAACTTGAGGGAGCGGATCTGGCGCGAGATCTCCTCCACCACGTCCGCGAGGCGCGAGAGATTCTCGTCCACCTTCTGGAGCTTCAATTCCGTCTCGTGGCGCCGCGCGCGCAGCCGCGAGATGCCTGCGGCTTCCTCGAAAACGCGCCGCCGGTCGACGGCATTGTTGGCGAGGACCGCATCGATCTTGCCCTGCTCCATGAAGGCATAGCCACCCGATCCGAGCCCGGTGCCGGCGAGAAGATCGCGCACGTCCTTCAAGCGCGACGGGCGACCGTTGATCAGGTACTCGGTCTCGCCGGTCCGGAAGACGCGCCGGGTGATGTTCACCTCGTCGGCATCCTCGGGCAGTACGCGATCCTCGTTCGCGAAGAGCAGCGTGCCTTCGCACAGCCCCATGGGCGCGCGGCGCACGGTGCCATTGAAGATGACATCCATCATCTCGCGGCCACGGAGCGATGTGGGACGCTGCTCGCCGAGGACCCACTTCACTGCATCGATGACATTCGATTTGCCGCAGCCGTTCGGCCCGACGATGCAGGTGAGTGCGCCGCCCTCGAACGTGAACTCCGTACGGTCGGCGAACGACTTGAACCCGTGCACGATCAACCGCTGCAAGCGCATCGCGTTACCCCACAACGGGTGCGGGGCCGCGCATCGGTCCCCCACAAGCCCGCCCCGGGAGCAGCATAGCCCCCCTGTTTCGGTTTTCCTATCGGGGAGATGGTGCCTGGAAGAGGTCGCCTTGAACCTCTTCGGCCAGCGCATCCGGGGCCGCAAAACGCACCCAGCGCAACGCCGTTTTCGTCACCAAACCGTCGAGAACCGCTGAGGCGCCGCGCTCCGAAGTGAGCGCGAGTGGCAGAGGCACGACGCCACCCAACGACGCGGTCAGTTCTCTGGACAAGAGGCCCCGGTGAATCGGCGCATCCAGCGGCCAGCCAAGAGGAAGCACGGTGTCCGCGCTCCGCCCCGGAGCCCCCGCGGTGGAGGCGGCCGCCAGCGTGACCTCGCTCGGGCGACCAGACGCGGCTGGATCCACATCGAGCAGACACGCGACCAAGCGTGCCGCCAGGCGCGGTCGCTCCTGAGCACGCGAGGCTCCTCTGTGCACCAGCAGGTCGAGTGCCTCGCCGAGGTGCAATAATCTCACCTCTGTACGCTCGACGAGTTCCCGGGAGGGCAGCGCGAGCTCTTCGAGGACGGCGGCAAGGAACGTGCCCTGTTGGACGCGGCCGCGCTCGGCCTCGATCTCGCGGACGAGCGAACGTGCCCGCACCATGGCCACGTCGGCCGCATCGAGGCTCTGCACGGACTGAAACAACTGCAGAAGATCGATGCCTGCTTCGACCAACCCGATGGAGATGGGCTCGGGCCGGTCGCGCAACAGAAAGGCCGCACCCAGCGACGCCTGCTCCAGCAGCAGCGGTTCTGGAGTTGCAGCGTCAAAACGCCAGAGCACATCCACGCCGAGATCCCGTCGCCAGTGACGTGTGCTCTCCACCAGCGCCGCCTCGAGAGGCAGATCCACGGCTACGCGCGCGCTGCAACCGGCACGGCGAGCTTGACGCACGGTATCGATCAGCACCTCGAGAAGGGCTTCTCCGGCGACGCGCTGTGCGTGTGCCACTCCGGTGAAACACAGCGTGCCGCGCACGAGCGGGAGCAGTCGGGAGATCCAGGCCGCGAACGTCGCGGGTGTGGAAGGAACGACACCCAGCACCAAGGACGAGGCGCGCAACGGATCGCCGAGCCCGGGCAGCGTGATGTCCCCGGACGCGGCTGCCGCCGCCACAGCGCCCGCGTGTACTTCGAGCAGCAGCAGCTTCTCGAACGCGGCCGCCGCCACCATTCTGTCGCCAAGCTGCGGATCGCCACCAGCACTGCCAAGGCGCGCACCCAACGTGCGCGGCGAGAGCGCCACACTCACCGCTGCTCGAGCCGCGCTTCCGTCGAGGGCAATCAACGCGCTGGCCGCGAGTTCCGCAAGCAAACCGCTGGACACGAGTTCGACGCGCAACGCCGCCAACTGGCGCTCGACGCGCAGTGCGATCTCTCCGGCGATGACATCCGGCAGGCCCGCGTTGCGCACCAAGGAGAGCACGAAGCGCTCATGCGCAAATGGCCCACGGCCATCCACGCCCTGCACTTCGAGATGTCCGAGGAGCGCGGCGCGCTCGCGACGCTCGTGCACGAGATGGCGTGCGGCCGCCTCATGCCCGGTGGATTCGAGCACATTCGCCAACAGGTCCTCGTACTCAGGCTCCGAGAGATCCCGCAGCGGCCCCTTCTGCACCAGTTCCATCACGGCATCGGCAAGCACACGCGCCAGCGCAGGAGGCGCCTCCGTGGATGCGATGAGCGCGTCGGCGAGCTCCGCCTCGACCTCACCATGCAGCAGCGGCGCCGTGGAACCGTCAGCTCTGCGCACCCGCCGCATCGCCGCCCTCCTTCCCCGACAAGACCCGCTTCAGTTCCGCCATGAATGCATTCACGTCCTTGAATTCGCGGTACACCGAGGCGAAGCGCACGTAGGCCACCTGATCGAGCGAGCGCAATTCTTCCATGACGAAATCGCCGATGATGCGGCTCGACACTTCGGAATCAAAAGTCTCGCTGACCTTCGTCTCGACGCGGCTGGTCACTTCTTCGAGCGTCTCCGTACTGACCGGACGCTTGTGACAGGCGAGCATGAGCCCTGAGAGAATCTTCTGGCGATCGAACGGGACCCTGCTGCCGTCCTTCTTGACCACACGCAGCGGCATCTCCTCGATGCGCTCGTAGGTCGTGAAGCGCCGCGTGCAATCGAGGCATTCGCGGCGCCGGCGGATCACACCTTGGTCGTTGCAGGCCCTGGAGTCGATGACCTTGTCTTCGATGGCCTTGCAAAACGGGCAGCGCATGGCGGTGCTCATATCACCACGCCGCGAAGACCGTCAAGGACGGATCATTTGCCGATGCAGAACTGGCTGAAGATGCGATCGAGCAGTCGCGCCGGCGCATCACTGCCGGTGACGGCGGAGATCTCTCGCAATGCCTCATGGAGATCCGCCGCCGCGAGCTCGCGCTCGCCCGCTGCGCCAAGGAGCGTCCGCGCGCGCGCGACCGCCATGGCGGCCAAACGGCAATGCTCAGCCTGACGTACCGAGGCCACAGAACCGGAGACGTGCGGAACGAGCCGCTGGAACATGGCCAGGCGCAGCTGCGGAATTCCTTTGCCCGTCAACCCGCTGACGGCCAGCACGCCGGCGGGACAGGCACCCAGATCCGCGTGCGTGAGGACCGGGAGACTCCGCGCAGCGGGACGCGCTGCCGGCTGGCCCGGAGCGCGCACCTCGAGGAGGAGATCCGCGGCTGCAAGCCACGCCGCGCGACGCGCCTGTGCCTCAACATCGGCTGCGGCGGGGACAACGTCTGACCCTGCGGTGTCCACCAACCGCACCAGCATTTCGTCCAACTCGCACTGCCCCTCCACCGCATCACGTGTCGTGCCAGCAAAGGGGCTCGCCAGCGCGCGCTCGGATCCAGAGAGCGCATTGAACAGCGTCGACTTGCCCGCGTTCGCCGGCCCGCTCAAGACCACCAGCGGCACCCCGCTGCTTGCACACGGGCCAGCAGTGTCAGCCGCCAGTTGCGAGAGCAGCCCGGCAGTGCGCGCAAGCGATGCGGAAGCATCCACTGGCAGCGGAATCTCGACATCGTCATCCTGAAAGTCGAACCCCAGTTCGAGCGGAATCAAGACCGCCTGGATGGCCGAAGTGCAACTCGCGAGCCGACGGGCGAGGCCACCTTCAAGGACAAAGACGGCGCGCTGCCGCTCCGCCTCGGACTCGGCGGCCACCAGCGAACCAACCGCTTCTGCCCGCGCAAGGTCGAGTTTGCCGTGTTCGAGAGCACGGCGCGTGAATTCTCCCGCGGATGCATCCACGATGCCCTCGGCCAGCAGCGTTTCGCGGAGCAGGGCCGCGAGCAGCGGCGCTCCCGGGAAATGCACTTCGAGGCAGTCCTCGCCGGTTGCGCTGCGAGGCGCCTTTCTCCACCAGAGCGCAGCCGGCACCTCGAGCACGCCGAGCCGGAGAGAGAGTGCTTGAACGGCGGAAGGCGTGTCGAACACGGCTCTGCTCGCTGGCTGGAGTTTCTCCAGGACGGGCCGCGCGAGCGGCCCGGAAATCCGCAGCACCTGTCGCGCTGCAGGGACACGCGCGCAGGCCATCGCCATGATGGTGCGCGCGTCGGCCATGCTTCAGCTCTGCCGTGCGCGCAGCGAACGGATGATGCGCCCTTCCACGATGCCGATGCTGCTGCTCACCAGCCAGTAGAGAGAGAGTCCCGCCGCGTAGCTGTACATCATGAACCCGAAGAGAACGGGCATGAACAACATCATCTTGCGCTGCTGCTCCATCTGCGGGTCGCTGGTGGCCGGCTTCGGCATGAGCCACGAGTTCAGGAACCACGCGACAGTCATGAGGATCGGCAAGAGGTGCAGCCCGGTCAGCGCAGGAGCGCCACCGACGCAGGAGCTGCAGCCCGGGATGAATCCGCACAGAGACATCGGATTCGCCATGGGGCTCGCGAAAGTGATGAGATGGTCGGGTTGCGACAGGTCCGCCACCCACCACCAGCCGGCCTGCCGGAGGTCAATGGATGCGCGCAGCGCAGAGAAGAGACCGAAGAAGATCGGGATCTGCAGCAGCATCGGCAAGCACCCGCCGAGTGGCACGAGCTTCACCTTCTCCTCGCGCATCATCTTCATCTGCTCTTCAGCGAATTTGCGCGAGTCACCCTCGTGCTTCTTCTTGAGCGCTTCGAGCTTCGGCTTCAATTTCGCCATCTGCTCCTGGTGCTTCGCCATCGCGTCCTGACTGCGACGATTCACCGGGAAGAGCACGCAGCGCACGAGCAATGTCATCAGGATGATGGCGATGCCCCAGTTGCCGCACAGGCCGTGCATCAAGTCGAGCAGGAACAGCACCGCGCGGCCGATGACCCGGGCCCAACCAAGTTGGTCGCGATAGATGAGCGCGAGCGCCTCGGCAGCCGCCGGTTTGTCGGCCAGGTCCGCCGCAACGATGCGGTCGTCCACCGGCCCCATGTAAATCAGCCCCGAGTGGGTGACAGGCGCAGCACCGGCTTCGGCACGCATGCCGAACTCGATGCAGGTGGCGGTACGCACCTGATCCGTTGCCCCATCATCCTTGCGGTCCTGCGCGGCCACTTCCTCGACGCGCGCCACGACGGAGTCGGGGAACGACTCGAGCAAAAGCAGCATGCCGAAGTAGTTCGAGAAATCACCGGCGAAGCGCTGTGCGCCGGCGAGCGCAAGGGACTTTCCGGCCGACTCTTCGTGCACCTCGGGAGCCATGACGGCGCGGTATTCACGCTCCACGCCGTTCAGGCCCGCATGAGCCGGTGTCGCGGCCGACGCGCCAGGTTCCTGAAAGACCCCGGGCGTCACCTGCAAGGCGAGATCGAGCGGAAAGACCGCATTCGCAGCCCCTTCGGCCCGCACACTGCAACGCAGTTCCGCATGCAAGCTGTGGCCCGCCGGAAGGCTGAGTTCCTTCTTGACGAACACACGCCCGCCGGGCCGCTCCACGCTGCGCTCCATGACCAGCGTGCGGCCGTCCGCGGATTTCGCGAGCTGCCACATGTGCCCGCTGCCGAGATCATCGTTCTTGGTCGCCCGCAATTCGAGGGCTGCATGCTTGTCCCCCGACTGCGCATGCACCAGCAGCAGATCGCGCTCGCTGCCTACGCTTGGATGACGTCCCTTCAACTCGACCCGCGTGAGCACGGCTCCGTCGTTGGAGACGACCAGACGCACGTCGTCGTTCTCGAGCACTTCCTCGCGGCGCTCGACCTCGGGCATGGCTGCAACCCGCACGGCCGGTGCAACCGGCTGCGACGATTCGACCGGCTTCGGAGCTTCGCTCGCGGGCGGCGTCACCGGCTTCGGCGCGGGTGTCGGGCCCGGAAAGAGAAACTGCCATCCGAGCAGTACCGCGAGGGAAAGGACGAGTGCGAGGAGGAATCGCTTTTCCATGTCTACTTGCCGACCTTCAGGCGCTGCGCGAGAAACTTGTCCAGTTCAGCCACGGCGAGAATCTTCGCCATGGCCTGATCCACGTCGTAGGCGACGCGCCGGAACTGGATGCGATCGTCATCGATGAGGACGTAGCAGGAACGTGGATCACCGTCGCGCGGTTGTCCTACGCTGCCCACGTTCACGAACGACTTCCCGGTTGGCAACGCTTGCCAGCCGGCGAACTCGCTCTGGTGACGGAAGAGCTGTCCGCCGTCAGGAAAGACTCCGGGGACATGCGTGTGTCCGCCAAAGGCCACGCGACCCTCGATATGGGCGAAGAGCACGCCCATCCGCGCACGGTCGAGAGCATCCGCGGGCAACACGTACTCCTCCACTGGATTCACGGGCGAGGCGTGCACGAAGAGCATCTGGCCGTCTTCGCGGCGCTCGGGCATGCACTCGATCAGGCCCCACAGACGCGCGTTGTCCGCTGCCGACTGGCCGCGTGCGTTGAGCTGGGACTGCGTCCAGAGCAACGCCTTGTAAGCGCGGTCGTTGAATGAACCGGCGCCTTCCATGAGGCCGTGTTCATGGTTGCCGAGCAGCATGAACTCGCAGCGCGAGCCGGCGTCCAGCAGCACCTCGCGCGGATTCGCGCCGTAGCCGATCACATCGCCGAGGCAGACCACGCGCCGGACAGGAAACGCGGCCATGTCCGCCCAGACAGCCTGCAACGCCTCCAGATTGGAGTGCAAATCGGAGATGATCGCGAGCATGCCGGGAAGAGGTTTAGCAACCGTCTTCGCGCGGCACCACCACGCCTTCGAGCGCGAGCAGCTTCCGTTTCAGCGCGACTCCCCCGGAAGCAGAAAAACCTCCGACACCTCCGGCCGCGAGCACCCGGTGGCAGGGAACGAGAATCGGCCACGGGTTGCGCCGCATGACCTGCCCGACAGCGCGCGCAGCCAGTGGCGAGCCGGCGGCATGCGCAAGCTCCGCGTAGGAACAGGTCTTGCCGATGGCGATGCGCCGCAGCGCTCCAAGCACGCGCCACTGAAACCCCGTCAATCGCCCGCGCAACAGGGGCACCTCGATGCGCGCAGGGTCCGGCTTCCCTCCCGCGGCGTAACGCACGAGCTGCTGCGCGAGGCAGAGATCCCCGGGGACTGACGGCAAGTGCGGGAACGGGCGCGCAAGATGCACCGCGGCGAGGGTTCGACCCTCCCACTCCAGAGCGATGGTGCCAAGCGCGCACCGGATCTTCTGCAAGCCACGCGTCATGTGGACTCCTTTCCCGACCAGAGCAGACCGGCGTCGCGCTCGCGGAAGGACACGTGCCTTCCTGAACCGAGCACCACATGATCCAGCAGCGTGATGCCGATCAGACTACCCGCCTCGGCCAGCCTCCGTGTGACGGCATGGTCCTCGGCGCTGGGTTCCGGGTCTCCGCTCGGGTGATTGTGGGCGACCACGATGGCCGCGGCGCGGGCGAGGATGGCTCCCTGGAAGACCTCGCGCGGATGCACGAGGCTCTGCGCCAGCGTGCCATGACTCACGCGCTCTGTCGCCAGCACGGCATGCCGCGCATCGAGATAGGCCACCGCAAAGACCTCGACGGGTTCGTCGCCGATGAGCGGACGAAAGTGGCGCACCACCGCCGCGGGATCCGTGAGCCGCTCTCGCGACGCGGATTCGAGAATCAGGCGGCGGCGAGCCAACTCGAAGGCCGCGGCAAGGCGCTCCCGCTGCGGGCGCCGCAGGCCCGCGAGCGTCGTGAGCCCGCTGCCTATCTTCCCGAGATCCCAGAGCGTGTTGCCCCGTGTCACGAGCCCCCGGGCCGCGCGCTCTCCCACGAGTTGGGCCAGCAGGTCCTCGTCACTCTTCACGCCCACCGCATGTCCGGTCATCCGCAGCTCCACGCCCGGGAGTCGCTGAGTGCGCGTTCCGCCGCCGCTGCTCAGGAATCGTGCATTGGCCCTGCGTCGCGCGCGCCGTACGCTTCCTGCATGAACGTCAGCCCGGGCAGGGAACCTGCGATCCGCGTCTCCATGATGCCGAAGGACACGAACATCCACGGCACGATCTTCGGCGGCGTGATTCTGTCCTACATCGACCAGGCGGGTGCGGTCGCGGCGCGGCCCTACGCTCCGGTGCGCATGGTGACCGTGGCCATGAAGGAAGTCGTGTTCAAGGAACCGGTGCTGGTGGGTGACATGGTGAGTTTCTATGCGCAGGTGACGCACGTCGGGCACACCTCGGTCACCGTGCACGTGGACGTGGAGGCCGAGCGCTTCCGCCCGTACGGGCTCCGCGTGCCTGTGACCGCAGCCGACGTCGTCTATGTCGCTGTGGATGATGCGGGCAACAAGATCCCGGCAGTGAAGGACGGCAGCGGCGCCTGATGTGCGGCATCGCCGGACTCGTCAGCGAGGACGGCGGCGCGGCAGGTGCGCGCGAGGTCGCGCTGCTCACGTGCATGCTCGATGCTCTTCAGCATCGCGGTGGCGACGGCCGCCGCATCACGAGCCTCGGCAGCGCCTGCTTCGGATTCAACCGACTTGCACTGACCTCCCCCGGTGTCCCGGCAGACCAGCCGCATCTCGCGCAGGACGGACGCACACTGACCGTCATCAACGGCACGTTGCACGACGCGACGGCTCCGCTCGCGGGTGCTGTCCACTCTGCGACGCCAACTTCCGATTGCGCCGCGTTCGCCGCAGCGCTCGCGCAACACGGCACCACTCTCTTGAACGAAGCCGAAGGCCCCTTCGCCCTCGCACGCTTCGACAACTCGACACGGACCTTGCTGCTGGCGCGGGATCTCTTCGGAAGAAAGCCGCTCTTTCATGCGCGGGTCGGGAGATACCGGGCCTTCGCATCCAGCCTGCGGGCTCTGCACGCCATTGGCGCCTCGACACGCATCGACACTGCGGCCGTGGCGGAACTCCTGCGGAACGGTTGGTGTCACCCGCCACGCACTCTCTTCGCGGAGATCGCGACCATCGGAGCAGGGGAGATTCTCGAGTTCGATGCGCGCAGCATCCACAGTTCTTCCATCCCGTGGCCGGAGGCCGACGCAACGCCGGGCGCCCTGCTCCCGCTTCTCGAAGACTCTGTCGCGCGCCGTCTCGCGACGCTCCGACGTCCGGCAGCGGTGCTCTTGAGTGGCGGCCTCGATTCCGCGGCTGTGCTCGTGGCCGCGCGGAACCACGGGCTCCCGGCCTTCACGTTTGCTGCTGAAGCTCCGGCGCGGAACGAGAGTGGGGATGCCCTCGTGACAGCGCGCGCGCTCGGAGTGCCCCTGCACGTAGTGCGGGGCGTAACCAACCCCCTGCAGGAACTGCGCAACCTCACCGCGACCTGCGGGGAGCCACTCCCCGATCCGAGCACGCTGCAACTTGCGGCACTGGCACGCGCGGCTGGCGCGCACGCAACAGTGCTGCTCTCAGGTGACGGCGGTGATGAACTGCTGGCCGGCTATCGCCGCCACCGCGCGGCGCGTCTCGCGCTGGGACCCGTCGGCCGTGCCCCAGCCTGGCTCATGGCTGCGACTTCCCGCTGCATCCCTCCTTCACGCCTGCGCACCGGAGTAGAAGCGCTCGCTCTCGGGCGCGCTGCATTCCAACAACTCGCGCAGTTGGCTCCCGACACCCGGCTCAAAGGGCTGCTCGACGCACGCTGGCTCGAATCCCCAGAGCTGACAGGACGCTTCGTGCATCACCTCGCCGCCCTCGGCCCGGTTCGCGCCGCCGCGCGGGCCGACCTCGAACTCGGACTCCGGCACGGACTGATGCTGAAGGCCGACCGGGCTGCCATGGCTGCTGGCACGGAAATCTGGTCGCCGTTCCTCGACCGGCGCGTGGTGCAGGTGGCGTTCGCTCTCGACGAACCCGCGCTCGTGCGTGGCGCTCTGGGCAAATGGTGCCTGCGGCGGGAACTCGCAGCGCACCTGCCCCGCAGCATCACGCTCGCGAGGAAACGGGGCTTTGCCACACCCCTTGCAGCCTGGCTTGCGGCGAGCGAGCGCGGCGGAGAAGCGCGCGCACTTCTCGAGGCCGCGGACGAGGCGTTCAGGGACGTGCTCACCGGGCCGGCGCACCAGATGCTTGCTGCCAGAGGGAACCCGGTGCTCAGGCCGGTGTTCTGGAGCGCCCTCGCCATCGCGGTGGCGCATCAGACTGCGAAGGAAAGTGCGCGCCCGGCCAATGCGCCGTAAAGCTCAGCAAACTCGCGGGCCCGCTCTGCAGCCGTCGGCAAGGCGCGCATGCGCTCTTGCGCATGACGTGCGCAATCCTCGCGCAGCGGCGCCGACATCAGCAACCGGTCGACAGCATCCGCCACAAGGCTGGCAGGTTCCGCGTGCACCAGGAGTCCCTCGCGACCGTCCGTCATCACGGCTCGGGCTCCGGGCGCATCGACACTGACCACGGCGCGCCCCGCGTGCATGGCTTCCAGCAGTGCCTGCGGCGGAAAGACCGTTCTCCGCGGCTGCACGAAAATGTCCGCCGCGAGCAGAACACCCAGAGGGTCGTCCGTCTCTCCCGGCAGCTTCAGTGCACTGTCGAGGCCGCGGGCCCCTGCCGCGCGCAGGAGCGCGGCGCCCGCGACGCCTGTGCCGAAGACTGTCCAGCAGATTCCGGGATGGAAACGGCGCAGGATCGCAACGCACTCGACGATCCAGAGCAGATTCTCGTTGGCGTGAAAGCGCACGAGACTCACGAGCTTGCGCGCCCCCGCGAGTGCCGGCAGCTCCTGCTGATGTGCGCAGCGATGCGCGGTCGCAAGCGGACTCACCACGCGGAGCTTGGAGCGGACAATGCCGTGGCGGGCGGCAAGGCTCGCCGCGTGAGCTTCCGTGTCCGCCAAGACCTGATCCGCGCCGCGCAAGGCCCAGGTGAGCGCCATGCGCTCGAACTCCCCGCGACGCTCTTCTGAATGCGGGCTCACCACCACGGCAGGGACCGCAGCCAGTCTTGCCGCCGCCGTGCCGACGAAGGCTGCCGCGGAACCGCAGGCGTGCACCACGTCGGGACGGAGCCCCTTCAAGAGCGTCATGACCCGCATGACGGTGACGCCCGTATCAAGCATGCCGGAGCCTCGCTCGACCTCGGTCGCCGCGTGCAGCGCTGCCCCGGCGGATTGCAACTCGAGCGCCATGGCGCCCGGCGGCGCCAGCGAAATCACATGCCGCTCGAAGCGCTCCGCGAGAGCGGGCTCGCCGAGGAGTGCGTGCAGCCTCGAACTCTCCCCCGAGCGGTCCGTGTCATCGAGGATCCAGCAAATGCGTGGGCGGGCCGTCACGTGGGGTGCCTTGGTGGCGCATTCTAGGTGGCGCTCCGCTCACGCAAGTCACATTGATCCCGTTCCGATCCACGGGCTATCCTTCCTGACATGGCGCGCCCCCTCCTGATCGCACTCTTGCTCGCTGGCAACCTCTTCTCGCAAGTCGGCTACGGGACCCTCCTTCAGTCACTCTCACCGGTGCAGACCCCGGGCGTGACAGCCATCGCGCTGCCGGGGAACCCCTCCATCACCACCAATGAGATCACGGCGCTCTCGCAGGGAGAGGCCACGGGTTCGGGCCGTTCGCTCTTCAACGCGCAGGCTCTCGGACTCCTCTTCGGTGACAGAAACGGCGACGGCCTGCCCTTCGACTGGCCGGATATCGACGCGCTTGAGGTTGCTCCGCCGCCTCCGGGGACGAGCCAACCGTCACCATTCGATCTCCGCTTCAGCTTCGGCACGGACGTGCTCAATGCCCAAGGGCTCGCCATCGTGACGAGCGGCGACATCATCAAGCTCACCGGCATCGGCTCCTTCAGCACCCTCATTCCGCGCACGGCCTTTCAGGCTGCACTCGGCACCAATGCAGCCCTGAATGTGGATGGCTACGCGGAACTCGCCGATGGTGCCGTCCTCGTGAGCTTCGTCGGCAACGGCTCCGGCAACAACATCATCAATCCGATCAACGGCCAGACAGGGTCGCTCGTGAGCTGGACCGGCGCCGATGTATTCATCATCAGGCCCCCCTTCGGCGTGGTGCCGGCACTCTTCGGCTATCGCCAAGCCGAGCTCTCGCAGGTCGTCAGTTTCTACTATGCCGGTTATGTGCTGAGTGAAGTGAGCGCCATCGAAGAGCAACCGAATGTGGCGTGGACCGCAAACCCGACCAACGACCCCCTCGGCAGTTATCAAGGCGGCCAGCGCCCGCGCCTCCTGTGGACCGTGGCCGGAGATGAAAACGTCTTCTGCTGGAACAACACGCTCAACCCCTTGAGCACGGCCCACAATTTCTACGCCATCATCGGCGGGTCCAGCGCCTCCACCATGGGGTACAGCACCAATCTCGGAGGCTTCCGCGTGGTTGCAGATGCTCTCGCCATCTGGCCGCGCACCATGACCAACAGCACCCGCATCACCGTCGACGCATCAAGCCTCACGCCCGCGGCGGGATCAAGTCTCACTCTTGATGTGCGTTCGCGCGAGGCCGCGGGCACGCTCTTCGAATTGGTGCTCTCGGCGAACCTCGCCACCGGACAGGGCGCGAGTCTCGGTGTCACAGGCTTCATGCACTTTGTGCCCGCACTCACCGATCCCATCCTGCTCTGGTCCATCAGCCCCGGAGTGGCGCCGCTGTTCATCACCGCGGCCGCTTCTGCAACTGGCACCGCGGCGTCACTGACCTTTCCGCTCCCGGCCAACGCTTCCGGGCTTGCTCTCGCGGTCCAAGCAGTGCGCCTGAGCACACCCTTCCCGCTTTCGGCGCCGCTCTGGCTGAAGATTCTCTGAGTTTCTCTCAGCGGAGTTCTGCAAGGAAAGCCACTTCGGCCTCCGCGAGCGTGCGCCCGAAAGTGGCAGCGAAGGGATCCTCGTCCGCCGCGCCCTTGCCAATGGCTTGCAACCAGCCGAGCACCTTCGGCATACCCTCGCGCTCGACAAGCCAGGAGGTGAAGGCATGGCTGGCGCGGTAGAGCCCGGCCGCTTCAGCGCTGCCGAGTTTCATCCACTCACCGGGCAGCGTTGACAAAGACCGCCATGTTCCTTGCTTGAGTTCGGCCGTCTCCGCGGCTGAAGGTCCGCTGCCGCACTCATGATGTTGCGCGAGCCCTTCATTCAGCCACAAGGGGCACTCCGGTGCGAGGCTGCGCACGAACCAATGCACCATCTCGTGGGTGAGCGTGCGCGAGAGATTCGCATCGACACGTTCGACATGCTGCAGCGGAATGCGCACGCGCCCGTCGAAGACTCCGCCGCTCCACTCCGGACCGCGCTCGAGTTTCTTCCACCCGGCCTCGTCCAGCAGCACCACGTACAGCACTCTCTCCGGGCGCGGACCGAAGGAGGCCTCGAGGCCTGCTGCGATGCGCTGGACTTCGCGCAGAACGGACTCGCCCCGCGTGCTCCACTCTTTCGATGGCACCTTCACCGAGAAGGCCCCCGCGACATGACGGAATGCGAAACGCTCCACCTCGGCCTCGCGCCGCCAGCGCTCAAGCAGGCGCAACAGGGCATCGCGCGGGCGCAATGCGAGAGCCGTGTCCAGTTCGAGTGCGCGTTCGAGCTCCTGCACCGCCTCATCCAGTGCATCCTCTTCGTAGGAAATGCGGGCGCTGGCGAGCAGCACAACGGGCTCCTTGGCGACGGACGGTGCAACGCGCAGCGTTGCGCGCGCTGACTGCACGCCCTGAAGCTTCAGCCGCAACTCGGCAACGCGGGCCACGATGCCAGGTTCGACGGCATCCAGCCCCAGTGCGCGCTCAGCATCAGCGAGTGCCTCGCGCAATTGAAAGGCGTCGCGCGAACGATCGCAACGGCGACACAAAACGCTCGCGAGGTTCGCCCGCAGCACAGGCTCCTTCTCTTCGATGCGGCAAGCTTCCTCGAGGTCGCGAATGGCCTCGTCGAGGTGCCCGTCTTTCATGGCCGCAAGAGCCCGATCGTTCAGCGCCGCGGCACGGTCCCGAGGAGTTTCCTGCGCCGGCAACGCGAGCAACAGCAACAGCGCGCAAGCGGTCCACTTCACGGCATGCGTCTCAATCGCGGGTCCGAACGAGGCTTGGTGGGTGAAGGCGGCCCTCCGATTCCCGTTTGCGTGGTCACATCGAGTGCCAAGGCGGCGGGTGACTGGTAGCGAATCGCAGGGTCGAGAGCCATCATCTTCTGGATGAAGTAGTGCATGCGCTGCGAGATCCCGAGAGCCTTGAGCGCCGGCGAGCGCAATTCATCCAGGAGGCGCTGTGCCAGACCTTCCTCGTCGGCAGATTCACCGAAAGGCAGGCTGCCCACCACGAGGTGATACAGCGTGGCTCCCAAGGCATAGATGTCGGCCCGCGTGTCGAGTTCCTGACCGCGCGCCTGCTCGGGAGCGAAATAGGCGCGCGTGCCCGCGGTGTTTTCGCCACCGCCATCCCCGGCACGCACGGCCAGACCGAGATCGCAGAGCTTCACCACTCCCTGCGGACCGAGCAGGATGTTCGCCGGCTTCACATCCCGGTGCACAAGACCTTCGCCATGGAGATAGGCAAGCGCTCGCGCGGCCTCGACCACAACCGCCAGTGCTCGCTCCTCCTCGAAGCGCCCCTTGGCGTCCAGTTCCTCTGCCGCGGAGCAGCCCTTCACCCACTCCATCACCAGATAGTGCAATCCTTCGTGCTCGTGAAGATAGAAACCCTTCACGATGCCGGGATGTTCGAGCCGCACCAGCAGTTCGGCCTCTGCGGAGAATTCGGCGAGCGACTCCGGACGGCGCGCAAGCCGCGGGTGCAGGATCTTCACAGCCACATCGAGGCGCGTCTTTTCATCAACGCCCTTGTAGACGCGCCCCATCCCCCCCGTCGCCACCAGTCTCTCCAAACGCAGCCCGGGAAGGAGCTTCTCCGGATGCGCGAGGTCGAGAAGCAGGCGTGCTTCACCACTGCTGATCCAGCCATGACGGAGGACAATGTCCGCTACACCTGCGACTTTGCCCTGCGCAGCCCACTCACGTTGCTTCGAGAGCACTCGCCGGGCGAGATCCTCATCGAGCAATTCCTCCGTCACGAGTCGCGCCGCGAATGCGGGACCGCCATCCATGCGCTCATGCTAGCGGTGCCGGGCTCGGCGCGTCAACGAAAGCGACAACTCCGCAATCCGATTCTGGCTCCGTGCCGCTGCTAATCGTGAACGCTCAGACGTCCGAAAAGCAGTGCAGGTGATGGAACTCCGCAAGGGACGGCGGGGTTCAACGAGTTCGGGGTACTCAGTCAAGGAAGCGAACATGGCGAACGGGGACGTCAATCTTGTTTTGAAATACTGCGAGGCGCTGGATGAATTCCTGCGCATCCGCGTGTGCACTGACACCGAGGCCAAGGCCATCCTTCAGGATGGCTGCCACGGGGACAAGGCCGCGTACTTCGAGCATGTGCTGCGGCATGTGCTCCTCGCATGGAATCCGGGCCTTGAAGGGCGCCTCGAAAGCTTGCGCGTCAAGGGCACGGTGGCCGACCTCGACGAGACGTTGCACACGCTCTGCGTCGACGTGAATCCGGGCCTCGAGATCCACCAGATCTCCGTGCCCGTCACGCTGGCCGATGTCTGCAGCGGCGAGGAACTCGCCGCGCTCGAAGAAGAGCCGCAGAAGAAGACGCGCAAACAGCTCGATCGCATCATGGTCATGGACCGCGAGCTGAAGAAGCGCATCGTCGGCCAGGACAAGGCCATCGATATCGTCAGCCGCTCCGTGAAGAAGGCCGCGGTGGGCCTGCGCGATCCGAAGCGCCCGATCGGAGCGTTCCTCTGCGTTGGTCACGTGGGTGTGGGCAAGACCCAACTCGCGAAGTCCATCGCGGAATACCTGTACGGATCGCAGACGCGCCTGATTCGCGTGGACTGCTCCGAGTACGCGCTGCCACACGAATACGCGAAGCTCATCGGCTCCCCGCCCGGCTACATCGGGCACAACGAAGGCGGCTATCTCACCGAAGCGGCGAAGGAACTGGACGAGTTCGTCGTGCTCTTCGATGAAATTGAGAAGGCTCACAGCAAGATGCACAACATCCTGTTGCAACTCCTCGACGAAGGCATGATCACTGACTCGAAGGGCTTCAAAGTCTCCTTCCGGAATGCCCTGGTGCTGATGACCTCCAACCTCGGGGTGCGCGAGGTCGAGAGCCTGCGCGGAGCCATCGGCTTCGACTGGGAGGAACGCCAGGAGTCACGCTACGAGCAGATGAACACGGCCATCGATGAAGCCCTCAAGAAGTGCTTCCGGCCGGAGTTCCTGAACCGCCTCGACGACATCGTGGTCTTCAACACGCTCACGCGTGAAGACTCGGTGCGCATCGTGGATCTCATGCTCGGCGAGATGTCCGGCATCGCCAAGCGCGCCGGCATCATGCTCCAGTTCGATGCCGCCGTGAAACGCGCACTGGCCGAAAAAGGCTGGCGCCGCGAATGCGGTGCGCGCGAACTCCGGCGCACCCTCAAACAGCAGATCGAGACGCCGCTCACGGACATGCTCCTTGACGGGCGCATCCGCGAGGGCATGGATGTGCGCGTCCGAGTGCGCTCCGGCGACGTCGTGTTCGAGCCCCAGGAGATCGCGACACCGTCGATCGCCTGAGGCACACCCTCAGGGATAGATGCGGTAGAGCATGCGCGGGAAGGGAATGCACTCCCGCACGTGCTCGCGCCCGCAGATCCAGGAGACGGTGCGCTCAAGGCCGAGGCCGAATCCGGCATGGGGCACCGTGCCGTAGCGGCGCAGGTCGAGGTACCAGTTGAACGGTTCTTCCGGCAGGCCATGGTGCTTGATGCGCCCCTGCAGGACCTCGAGGTCGTCTTCACGCTGGCTGCCGCCCACCAGTTCTCCGGAGCCCTCGGGCCCGATGACATCCACGCCGAGGGCGAGCTTCTCGTTCGCGGGGTCGCGCTTCATGTAGAAGGCCTTCACTTCGTGCGGCCAGCGGTGCACCATCACGGGCATCCCGAAGTGGTCACCGAGTGCCGTTTCGTCCGCAGCTCCGAGATCGCTCCCGTACACGAAGCCGGTGCCGAGCTTGCCGAGCAACTCTGCGGCCTCGTCATAGGTGATGCGCGGGAACGGAGCCTTGATGCGCTCGAGCTTGCTCACGTCGCGTTCGAGTTCGGCGAGGTCCCCGCGCTTGTCCGCAAGCACGTCCCCCACGATGGTCGCGATGAGCCCTTCCGCGAGATCCATGACTTCATCGAGGGTCGCGAAGGCGACCTCTGGTTCGACCATCCAGAACTCGGTCAGGTGGCGGCGCGTCTTGCTCTTCTCGGCGCGGAACACCGGCCCGAACACGTAGACCTTTCCGAGCGCCATGGCTCCCGCTTCGCCGTAGAGCTGACCGCTCTGGGTGAGGTAGGCCTTGGCGTCGTCGAAGTAGTTCACTTCGAAGAGCGTGGACGTGCCTTCGCAGGCATTGGGCGTGAAGATGGGTGCGTCGAGGAGCGTGAACCCGCGGTTGTCGAAGTAGTCGCGGATGCTCTTGACGATACGGGCGCGGATGCGCATCACGGCGGCCTGTTTTCTGCTGCGCAGCCACAGATGGCGCTGACTGAGCAGGAAATCCGGGCCGTGCTCCTGATGTGCGATCGGGTAGTCCTTCACATCCTGCAGGACCTTCAGGCTCTTCAGTCCCAATTCGAAACCGCCCGGGGCGCGCGCGTCTTCGCGCACGGTGCCCGTGACGATGAGGCTTGACTCCTGACCGAGATGCCCCGCCTCATCGAAGGTGGCGTCGGGGACCTCGCCCTTCACCATCACGCCTTGCACAATGCCGCTGCCGTCGCGGATGAGGAGGAAGTGCAGTTTGCCCTTCGAGCGGCGGCTGTAGAGCCAGCCACGCACCTCCACGTCCTTGCCGACATGGTCCTTGAAATCACGAATGGAGGATTGGGCCGTCATGGGATCCTGTATCAGGGAAAGAGAAACGTCGGCAGGCGCATGTCCATGCCGGTGACCGCGCCGTCCTTGACGAGAACGGCGCCGAATCGCGTCTGGTCGCCATGGCGAGCACTCACGAGGAAACGCTCGCCGCCATCCCGCTCCGTGCGCTGCAGGATCACGATGGAGGCGTAGCCCTCCTCCGCAAGCTTCCGACGCACGAGATCCTCCGCATCAGGCGCCGTCGCGCCTGCTGCCAGCATGGCCCCGTGCATCTCGCGGCGCACAAGGGCCACATCCGCCGCGAGCTTCGCCTGCGCTTCCGCAGCTGCAGCCTGCGCTTCCAGGACCTCGGAAAGGAGGCGCTGCACCTCCCCTTCCGGCGCAGTCGGGATGATGACCGGGGGCCGCGCGGTGATGTCATTCGCGCGTTGCTCGAGTTTCTCGAGGCGCGCCGCCGTGCGCTCGGCCGCGTGGCGCATGGCCGCAAGCTGCCGCCAGATGAGCACTGCTGCGGTGGCAAGCGACGCCAGCACGAGCATGTCCATGACCGGAGGCATGTCTGGAGCGTATCAACGCGCCGTGACGGAGCCAGCACGCGGAGCGTCGCGTATGGTGCGCGCATGACGAGCTTCCCATCCTTCTCCGTGCGGGTCTTCGCCCTGCTCTTGCTCACACTTGGCGGCCTCGAAGCCCAGTGCGGCATGCAGCTCTACGCCCAACACTGCGCAGCCTGCCATGGTGAACGTGGCCGCGGCGACGGGCCCGCCGCCCGCTTCCTCGACCCCAAGCCGCGCGACTTCCAGAGCGGGCACTTCCGGTTTGTGAGCACGGACAACGGCGTGCCCTCCGACACGGACATCCTCGAAGCGATCTCCGCGGGACTGCCGGGGTCCGCCATGCTCGGGTTCACGCAACTCACTCCGCCTGAACGCATCCGCCTTGTGGACTATGTGCGCGTGCTCCGCCGCGCCGGAATCCGCGAGCGCCTCGCGGGCACCGGTCTTGAAGGAGATGCACTGGAAGCAGAGGTCTTCGCCCTCGACACGCCCGGGGCGCTGGTGCGCCCTGCGGCCGAAACCCCGGACACCATGGAGAGCCGCGCGCGCGGGGCTCTGCACTGGACGCGGCTGTGTGCGTCGTGCCACGGTGACAATGGCCGGGGTGTGTTCGATCCCTTGCGCATCACCGCCGAGGGGCACCTCGTACAACCCCGGGATCTCACCCGTGGAGTGATGAAGAGCGGCCACGAAGCCGAGCGGCTGTGGCAACGGGTGCGCTGCGGCATTCCCGGCACCCCGATGCCGAAGCTCACGGCGAAGGAACTGGATGACGATGCCCTGTGGGATCTGCTGCACCATCTGCAGAGCCTCGTCCCCGCCGGGCGTCAGGCGCTGCACGACCCCTTGCGCTGGACCATCGGCGTGCCGCGCCTCGCAGGTGCGCTGCCCACCGATCCGGCGGACGAACGCTTCAACGGAGTGAGCGCCACTTGGATTGCACTCGCGCCCATGCAAGCGCACACGCCGAACGTCAACGGTGTGATGCTGCAGGCTGCCCACGACGGCGAGCACGTTGTGCTGCGTATCCAGTACGCCGACAGGACCTTCAACGCTGCCGGCGTGCCCGGTGCGCCGGACGGCGTTGCGGTGCGACTCACGAGCGCAGCCCGTCCGCCCGTGCTGCCACTGCCCGGCATGCCGCTGCCCGTTGACCGCGCGCTCTGGCTGGCCGGCGCCAAGCCGGCTCCGGATGATCCGATCTTCGAACATCTCGTGCCGCGTTTCGAAAACCCGGACAGCGTGTGCAAGTCGCCCATCGGACCAGAACACGTCGGCAAGGCTGCTTGGCGTGATGGCCTGTGGACTGTGCTCATGCTCGTGAAACCTGAACGGGCCGGTCGTCTCAGTGTCGGTGGAACGATGCCGCTCAGCCTCGCGGTTTTCGATGGCGCGACGGCACGCGGCCCGCTGCCGGGAGCCTTCTCCCACTGGCAGACACTGCGTTTCCTGCCCTGATCAGCGCATCTTTGCGATACGGGAGGCGATCTCCCGCGCGATGACCATGGAGGCGCGCTGGTTCGGATGTCCGGTGCCGTTCACGAAGAGTGCGCCGGTATCCTCGCCTTCAGCAAGGCTCGCAACCAGCGCCGGCCCGAGATCCAGCACGCAATCCTCGTTGTCGAGCTCTTCGAGGATTGGCTTCCAAACGGTGGGCGTCCCGCTTCTGTAGCGCGCGATGTCATCCGACTGCGGGAGCAGCACGACGAGGGGCGCGCTGTCGGCTGCGCGCGAACTGTCGATGAACAGCCGCAGGAGCGCGGCCGTGACTTGGACCCCCTCGCCTCCGCGCTGCGTGAGTCGCAGAATCTGCTCATGACGCTCCCGATGTTCGCGCCGCGAGCGCATCCAGCGCAGCAGACGAAACGCATCCGTCCATGGCTCTGCGTGAAAGCCGGGACGGTACACCGCATCCAGCGCGCTCAGCGCGGAAGCATCGTAGTGACGGACAATTTCCGCGACCTTCGAAGGCGCCACACACGGCTGGTTCAAGAGGGCGAGGCTGCCGTCCGTCTCGAGGGCAAAGCGCGGTTTCGTCCAGGGCATGTCGGTCCAGTGGAGGTACGCGCTGCGCAGGATGTTCACATTGCGGAGCAAATCGTCGCGGCAAAGCGCAAGCACCGAGACCTTGGACTCAATGCTGGTACGGAGAGCGAGCGCGCGCAACAGGGCCTGATCCGTGCCATAGCCGGGCACGCCCGCGTTGTGCACGCGCCAGTTGTCGCCGAGAGCGACACCCAGTTGTGCAGCCCAAGTGTCCTCGAAGCGGAGTTCATCGCCGTGGGTGAACGAGTCCCCTGCGAGGAGGACGGCCATTGCATCGGCGCGCGTTGTCGTGACCACGCTACCGGTGCGCAAGCCGCGCTCGTCGGCCTGATAGAGCCCGTCCACCGAACGACCGGACGGTTTGATGGTCCAGCCAAGTGTCGCGTCAGGAATGATGTAGGCGTGCTCCTCCGGGGCCTTCCGCAGCAGTTCCTCGTGCTGCGTGGTCAAGCGCTCGAAGGGCAGCAGTTTGATGCCGAACAGCGTCGCATGGCCTTCAACATCACGGGTGAAAAGGCGCAGCGCGAGTTCGAGCACGGCCACGAAAATCAGCATCCCGATCAGGATGCGCAACAGAATGCGCAGCAGGCGACTCATGCGGATGTCCTCGCGAGAAAGTGCAGCGTGAACCACAGGACCAGCAGCAAGGCGACGAGCGTGAGGAACCACGGCGCAAGAGACACGGGTTGTGCGCTCCCGAAAGACGGGGCCCGCCACGTCTCGGTCGTGGTGCGCGCGCCAGCCGTGGCATCCGCATCCAGCACGCCTTCATTCACGGCCGCGGTACTGCTGCCCAGATGCGCAAGAATATCCCGCACCATCAGTGGCAGAGCTGCGTGCGCGGCCATCTCCTCCGGGTCTGCGAGCAACAGCAGATCCCCTGCACTGCCGACGAGCAGTGGTTCAGAGGCAAGGGTGCAGTGCACCTCGACGGAGGCCGGCGCCGCGTGCAACGCAAGCTCCAACGCCTCGCCAGCGGACTCGTCCGCCCACGAACCGGCCACAACGCCCCGGACACGCCGTTGCACACCAGCATGCGCCACACGGAGCATCTTCCCGGCCTTGCCACCGCCGACCCCGAGGTCTGCGTCTTCACGCACAAAGCTCACATCTGTCTGAGCCTTGAGCGCGCGGACGAGGCTCGGCGCCGAATCCGGCCCGAGGTGGACACGCACCGGGCCGCGTGCCAAGCGCAGGGTGGCCACGTCATCCTCGGGCAAGGCGTCGCCGCCGCCCACGCGCGCCTCGAGAATCTCGCCGGCGCGCAGCACGACATCAGGAATGGACCTCGAGAACGTCTCAGCGGTGAAAATCTGCTCGCACAGGATGCGCGGGTGTCCTGTCGCGGCGCTGATCTGCACTGTCAAGGTGCGTTCCGTTCCCGGACTGCGCTGGCGCGCCGTCACCTGCAACAGCCCCCCCGCCGAGAGACTGAGGCGCGTGATCCCCGCGTTGCCCACGGCATGTGCCAACTGGATGAAGCCTGCGTCCGCGGGCGCCGTGACTTCCGGGCGGTCCGTCACGAGCACGCCGATCTCGCCCTTGGCGCGGAGGTTGGCGAGCGCGCCTTGCGTGTCTTCCGCCATCAACACCCTCACAGGCTCACCCATGGCTGTGCGCAGCGTGGTTGTCGCGCGCTCGATCCCGCTCACACCCTGGACTCGCGTCAGCAACGAAGCGCGGCCATCATGGACGAGCACGTGAGGTGCTGGACCGTCCTGCCGTTCCGGACGGGCCAGTGCAAAGATGGCTGCCAGAAGGGCAACGCCGAGAAGCACGCGCTGCAGTTTTGGCAACACCAGACGCCGTGCAGGCGCCGTCGCAAGCACCCTTTCGAGCAACAGGACGCTGCTCCACTTGCGCCGGCGCGGGCGCGTGGCGAACAGCCAGAGCAGCAACGCCGGCGGAATGAGGGCGAGCACCCATGGCGCGGCGAAACTCACGCGTCACCGCCAGGGCCGCACCAGCGCAGCAGCGTGTCTTCGAAGGGCCGACTGTCATCGGCCGCGGTCATGCGCACACCATGCACATGACAAAGCCGCCGCCATGCTTCCTCATGTGCAGCAAGAGCCGCAGTCCACGCACCTTGTCGCGCTGCGCCATCATCCACAGCGCACTCCCGTTCGCCCTCGCCTCCGAGACAGCGATTCGCTCCGGCTGGCAGCATGCGTTCACATGCCGCCGCGATGAGAATGAGACTCGCGCCCCCTGCACGCGCGAGCGCCGCCACCGCCGCCGCAGGCAAAGGCTCGACCAAGCCATCCGAAAGGAGAATCACGATGCGGTGCGGCGCGGTGCGCAGCGTTGCGAGTGCGCTGAGTGCCGTCGGCCCGTCAGGCGCGGGCAGATTCTCGACGACCTGCAGCAATGGCTCGAATCGACGTGCTCCCTGCCAGCGCCCGAGCGTGACCGATCCGCCTTCACCCGCCAACGCGAGTTGCACGGTGCCACCGGCGGCGAGGCCGAGCCAACCGAGGGCCACTGCGAGTTCGCGCTGCAGGCCATCCTTGCCTCCGCGCTCATCTGCCATGGAGCCGGAGCGATCGAGGAGCAGCAGCAATTCGGGCGCCTCGCCACTTCCCGGCTGGCGCACGTGCAATTCGTCGAGCCGAGCCAGAACGTTCCAGTCGATGCGCCTCGGATCATCGCCCTCGACGAACGGTCTGTGGCCCCAAGGATCGCCTTGCGCCCCACGGCGCCGCGCCCCAGCGGAGCCGGTGCGACTGGCGAGCTGCCGCTCGAGAGCGAGCACGCGCGGACGGAAATCCGCAGCGAAGCGGAAAGGCATGCGGAGATGTTACTCCGCTGTCAGCGCGGTGCGACGCTCTGCAGCGCCTGACGAATGCGCCCGGCGAGTCCCTTCGGATCGAGACCGAGCTCCACCATCAACTCCGCGCGCGAACCGTGCGGCACGAGCGCATCCGGCAGGGCGATGGGACGAATGCGTGCTGCATCGAGACCGTGGAGTGCGCACTCCTCCAGCACGGCGGAGGCAAAGCCGCCACGGAGTGTGTGCTCCTCGAGAGTGAAGACCTGCGCATGCCTCGCGAGCAGGTCGCGCAGCATGTCGATGTCCATGGGCCGCACGAAGCGTGCATTGACCACCGTGATCTCGATGCCCTCGGCAGACAGAAGTTCGGCGGCCTCCATTGCTGGATAGACGAGGTGCCCAAGCGCGAAGATGGCCGCATCTCCACCCGAACGCAACTTCTCGGCAAGCCCCGCCAGCAGTTCCCGGCGGATCGGCAATTCCTGCGCGGCATCCGGTGCCGCCGTGCGCGGATAGCGGATGGCCACCGCCTTGCCGCTGTCCAGAGCGAGATCGAACATGGCCTGGAATTCCGTGGCGTCGCGCGCGGACATGAGCATGATGTCCGGGAACGTGCGCATGAAGGCGATGTCGTAGCTGCCGTTGTGCGTGGCACCATCCGGCCCCACCACTCCGGCGCGATCGATGCAGAACACCACCGGAATGTGGTTGAGTGAGACCTCGTGGAAGACCTGGTCGAAAGCGCGCTGCAGGAAGGTGCTGAAGATGGTGCACACCGGCTTCAGGCCCGCTTTCGCGAGACCCGCAGCGAACGCGACCGCGTGCTGCTCGCAAATACCGACATCGAAGGCCTTGCCCGGGTGCGCCTTCATGAAACGTGTCACCGCCGTGTTGTCGGGCATGGCTGCCGTGATGACACGCAGCTCCGGATCACGCTCGGCGCGAGCGATGGCCGCATCCGCAAAGACATCGCTCCAGTTGCGGATGCCCTGACGTGCGAACTCACGCTGTGGTGGTGACGAAGGCGGCAGCTTCGGACTGATGCCGTGCCACTTGATGGGATCGCGTACCGCATCCACGTGTCCGCGCCCCTTCTCGGTGATCACGTGCAGGAGCTTGAAGCCCTTCTGGCGCTTCAGGTCTTCCAGAATGGCCATGAGATGGCCGATGTCGTGGCCGTTCACGGGACCGAAGTAGCGCGGACCGAGTGCTTCAAAGATGTAGCCCGGACGAATGGCCGAGAGCACCGCATCGCGCGCCTGAGCGAGATCCTTCTCCAGCCGGTCGCCGACCACGGGAATGGCGTGAATGAAGCGATGCGCAGATTCTTTCAGCTCGTTGTAGAAGCCGCCCGCACGCATGCGCGCGAGATATTCAGAGAAGGCTCCGACGGACTTCGAGATGCTCATCTCGTTGTCGTTGAGGATCACCAGCACGTCGCGTTGCAGCACGCCGGCGTGGTTCAGCGCTTCGAAGGCCACGCCTGTGGCGATGGAAGCATCTCCCACCACTGCGACGTGATGGCGCTCGGCACCACCCTTGGCCAGGTCTCCCTCGGCCATGCCGAGCACCACGGAAAGCGCGGTGCCTGCATGGGCGAAGTGAAAGAGGTCGTAAGGGCTCTCTTCCGGATGGGTGTAACCGGCGAGACCGTGGCGCTGACGAATGGTGCCGAACTGTTCGCGACGGCCCGTCAGGAGCTTGTGCGGGTAGCACTGGTGCGAGACATCGAACACCAGACGGTCATGCAGGAAGTCGTAGACGCGATGCAGGGCGATGGTCAGTTCCACCACGCCGAGACCGCTCGCGAGATGGCCGCCGTTGCGGCCGATGGTCTCCACGATCGTGGAGCGGATCTCTTCGGCCACCTTCGGCAGATCGGCCAGAGGCAGGGCACGAAGGTCTGCGGGATCGTTGATGCGTTGCAGGAGTCCCATGTCAGTGATCCCTCCCGGAGACCCAGTCAGCGAGCGCTCCGAGAAGGCCCCCGCCATCATAAGGTGCGATGACGCGCCGCGCTTCGTCTGCACATTGATGCGCATCTCGCCGTGCGGCTTCGAGACCGACCACCGCTGGCCAGGTGAGTTTGCCGCGCTCCATGTCTTTCCGCGTCGCCTTGCCGAGCTGCTCCGCAGTGGAGGTCTCGTCGAGAATGTCATCCGTGATCTGGAAGGCGAGGCCGAGGTGCTCGCCGTAGCGCGTGACGGCAGCCAGTGCGGAACGGTCGGCCCGCGCCGCAATGGCACCCATGCAACACGCGGCGCGGATCAAGGCCCCGGTCTTCCTGAGATGGATCGCACGCACCACTTCGAGATCCTTCGGGCCGTTCTCCGCAAGCAGGTCGAGCACCTGGCCACCGATCATGCCGCGCGTGCCCGTCGCTTCACCGAGAGCTGCGATGAGAGGCTGGACGAGGTCGCCCGCGGGCATTTCTCGTGCCAGCAGTTCGAAGGCGAGGCAGCAGAGTGCATCGCCAGCGAGAATGGCGGTGGCCTCGTCGAATTGCCGGTGGTTCGTGGGCCGGCCGCGACGGAGATCGTCATCGTCCATGGCTGGCAGGTCGTCGTGCACGAGACTGAAGGCGTGGATCAGCTCGAGGGCCGCGGCTGGCGCATCCAGAAGCGCGTCATCCGCACCGAGGGCCTGCCCAGTGGCGTAGACCAGTGACGGACGGAGACGCTTGCCCGGAGCCAGTGCGGACCAGCGCATGGAGGCGTGGATGCGGCCGGGCACATCCGCCGCCGTCGGCAACCAGCGCTCAAGCACGGCATCAATGCGGCGGGCTGAGAGAGCGACGAAGCCGGGAGCGTCAGCGCGCGGGGCGTCGTTCTGGCGTTGCATCCTCACCGCCTCTCCCCTCGCTGCCGTCATCTTTCGTGAGAACCTCGAGTCGTTTCTCGAAGGTGTCGAGATCCGCCTGCAGGCTCGCGCGGAGCTTGCGCCCCTCTTCGTAGCGGCTCACGGCATCCTCAAGAGACAAGGCACCGCCTTCGAGCTCCTCGACGAGTTGACGGAGCTTCTCCATGCGTTGCTGGAATGTGCTGCTTTCCGCTGCGCGATTCATGAGCCGAAGGCTAGCAACCAGCGCTCAGCGAGGCGAGTCCGGGGCGCTGTGCGAGCGGATGGTTTCCCCGCTGCCGAGCAGGGTCTCGAGGATGGTGCCCGGAGGCGCATCCGCAGCGCGGCGGACGAGCGTGCCGTCGGCGCGCCGCGTCAGCGAATAACCGCGCTCCAGAATGGCGACCGGGCTCAAGGCCTCCAGAGCGGACGTGTGGCGCCCGAGCCTCGCCGCGGCGTCCTTCAGTTGGAGCCGCAACGCTGCGTCCATGCGGGCCGCGAGCAGTTGCACATCGCCACGCGAGCGACGCAGCCGCAGCGCCGGCGCGACCTGCCCGAGTCGCTCCCCCAAGCGGGCCACAAGTGCCTTGCGCTGTGCGAGCGGGCGGACAAGGCCGGCCTTGAGGCGCTCCGCGAGGAGGTCCAATTCCTGGCCCAACTCGCGCTGCCGCCGCGCGAGCGCACGCGGCATGCGCCGCTTGGCGTCGTCCAATTCCTCCAGCAGTTCATCGAGCCGCGGCACGGCGCGCACCCCACCTTCAGTGGGCGTGAAGGCGCGGAGGTCAGCCACGAGGTCACAGAGGGTGACATCAATCTCGTGGCCGACGGCACTGATGACCGGCACAGGCGAGGCGGCGACGGCGCGCACCAGCGCCTCATCGTTGAAGGCCCACAGATCCTCGACCGAGCCACCACCGCGGCCGAGAATGATCACGTCCACGCGCGCGCTGGCGGCGAGGCGCTGCAAAGCCTCGCGCAGCTCTTCCGCTGCTCCCGCTCCCTGCACCCGCGCGGGCGCGAGCAAGAGAGACATGGAAGGGAAACGCTTCCAGATGGCCTGCTTGATGTCCTCGATGGCAGCGCCGGTCGGCGAGGTCACGACTCCGACCATGCGCGGGAGGAACGGCAAGGGCCGCTTGCGCTCGGGGCTGGTGAGCCCTTCCTGGTCGAGGCGCTCCTTCAACGCAAGAAATGCGCGGCGCACATCGCCTTCGCCTTCGGGCACGAGGCTGTGCACGATGATCTGAAAGCGCCCGGCCGCCGGCCAGATGGTGAGCTTTCCGCGCAAGACCACGCGCAGGCCCTCGGCGGGCTTGACCGAGATCTGCCGCGCGTCACGAGCGAACAACGCACAGGCCACGCTGGCTTCTGCATCTTTCAGCGCAAAGTAGATGTGCCCGGAAGCCTGCGCGGTCACACGCGAGATTTCTCCCACCACGCTCACATCACGAAACTGTGATTCGAGGAGATCGCGCGCCTTCTGGCTCACCTGCAGGACGGAAAGTGGCCGCGCCGCCGGCGGCTGCCCCATGAAGTTCATGAGCCGCCAGCCACGGCAAAGGGCAGCTTCGCCGCAGTCCACGTCGCCGGCTCGACACCCGTCAGCACCATCTGATAACGGTCATTGAAGAAGGGCGAACGCAAGGCGCGCGCAACGCCCTGATGGAAAGTCACCGTCCCGCGCACGAAGGAGAGTTCAAGAATGCGTGTGGGTGTCGTGAGCTGAAAGCTGAGGCGCTCTGCTTCCACCACACGCGCCAGGACGTCATCGCGGCTCCACACTTCAAACACCACGTTGGTGAATCCGAGACTGTCAACGCCCGCGGCCGAACGGAGGACATGACGCTCGTAGCCGTTGTGTCGGGCGAGCAGCGCATTGAGATCGGCGAGCAGCGCCGCATCCGCTTCGCGCAGGTCCGCTTTCGGCGCCTGCCCGGTGGCTGCCGTGCGCTCTTTCAGCGGAGTCACCGGCACCGGTTGTGCGGCCCGCAGTTCCTCGATGATGCGATTCTGTTCCTGGATGAGCTTCTGGTCCGCCAGCACGCGTTCGGTGAGGCGCGTGAGCTCCTGACGCGCAAGGCCGAGATCCGCAGCCACGCGTTCTTCTCGCGCCGCGGCAGCCCCGATGCGCTCCTCGCCTACCTTCACTTCACCTCTGGCTGCGTCGCGTTCCCGCGCGATGTTGGCCCGTTCCATGGCGTTGGCTTCGAAGGCCGTCCGCAGACGCGCGAGTTCCTGGAGAAGCACATCGCGCTCGACGCCCTCGACACCACGGATGCGTTCCTCGAGCGCCTCCAGTGCAGCCACGCGCGAGCTCTCTTTCCCCTCATCGGTGCGCAGGGCGTCGGCCACATCACCACCAAAGCTCTTGAAGGCGAACACGACGGCAGCCGCGAGCACGAGGATGCCGAGTGCGATCAACCAGAACAGGCGCCGGCTCGCCGGGCGCGTGGATTCGAGGCGCGCGGCCAGCGCTTCCTGCGAATGCCGCATGGCCTCGAACGAATCATTCAGAGCCTGCGTGGACCGGATCATCAGATCCGAACGGCTGCGATCGCGCATTTCACCCGCGAGCTTCTGCTGCTCTTCGTGCATGCGGCGCAACACTTCCGCCTGCATTTGCAGAGCCGCGCCCAGACCTTCCAGTGCCGCCACATCGCGCCGGGGTTGCACGCTGGGGAGCTGGCCCTCAGCGCCGCTCGGCTGTTCTTCGTTCTGGTGCAGAGCATCACTCATCTGTTCACGGCACTTTCCCGGAGCAGGACCTCGATGGAATTGGGTGCCGCGTCATCGAGAGCCCGCCGCGTGGCACTGCGGGCCACCAGCAGGACGCCCGCGATGGAACCCGTCGCACCCGGCTCCAGAGTGAGCGGCGGATCGGTGACGCAACTGAGCGCGCGCTGATGTCCGGGTGCGAGCGGTTCTTCCAGACGACCTTCAAGAAGTGCGCCGAAAGGGGCCTCGCCCGCAAGCGCAGGGACGAGCCGTGCCTCACGACCACCACTCACGATGCGCGCCCCCTGCAAGGAAACGGTCTGCGCCTCCGGGCCATGGTTTTCGATCACGAGGTCGATGCGGCCCCTGCCGAGCACCGGTTCCGCCAGCGCACGTCTCTCAGGAACGGCAAAGCGCTCGCGCACCAGCACGTGTAGCCCGCCACTGTCGCCGCTGAGCACCGTGATCAGGCGCGGTTCTTCAGCAGCGGGTGGCGGCACTTCGTTCCTCTCGCGCCGCCCTGCGAGGTGATGCACAAGGAGCATGGCCGCGAGCGCCAGCATGGAGAGAATGAGCAACACCCGCGCCATGTGATCTCACCAGGCCGTGGCCTTCTTGCCCGTGTCGTTCCACCACTTCTGCCAGGCGGGTGCGCCTTCGACGCCTGTCTTCACCCCGGTGAGGAGTTTGAGACTGCCCTCGGTCGCACGCTTGATCTTCTCGAGGTTGTTCTTGGCAGTCGTGTCGCGCGGATCGTTGGCGGCGCTCCAGGCGCTGTTGTAGATCTTCAGCATGGCTTCGACCGCTTCCTTCTTCTGTGCCAGCGGCGATTCCCGATAGAAGCCGAGCGCTTCGGCGGCGGAGCCTCGCACCTCCCAGTCCTTGTAGTTCATGTACTTGGTGAGGAACGGGAGCTGCTTCGCGCTGTGCAGCTTGCCGACGGCCACCAGCACCTGGCCGTGATAGGTGAGGTCCTGTGCCGTCGTCTTTTTGCCAGCTTCGTCCGCAAGGATCTTCGCCGAAGTGTCGGCGTCCTTTTCCTTCACTCCGCCACCCATGCGGGCGATGGCTTCCACCATGGCGCCGCGCACCTTCGCATCCTTCGCGTTGAGACACTTCGGCAGCAAGGTGTGGATCTCCTTCCTCTGCGCCTCGTCGGCTGCATCCCATTTCTCGGACACGAGCTTGGTGAAGTGCTCCATGTCCGCTTCGATCTTGCCTTTCACCGCGCCCTGCAGACCGGTGAGCGCTTCGGCCAGCGCGGTCTTGTCCGCCTCGCTCGCTTGCGCTTCGAGAACGCTTCCGATCAGCAACACGCAGCAAGAAACCACAAGGAATCGCATCATGGGACAAACCTCCGGCACGTCTTGCATTCTCCGGCGGCGGCCGCTTTGCGGCAAGCCTCCGGGTCACGCAGGGGACGCATGCACAGCCTCCGCAAGCAGCCGGGTGACAGGGCCGTTCACGAGAGGCAGAGCTTGATGTTCCAACGCAGCCACGGCGCGAATGCCCCGCACGGAAGCCGCGATGAATGCCTCCTCGGCGCCGAGGACATCGGCCGCGGTGAGTTCGCGCTCCTCCACAGGGATGGCCTGACGTACTGCTGCTGCCAGCAGGACCTCGCGAGTGATGCCCGGCAGAATCGGCAGCAGAACGGGAGGCGTGCAGAGCCGCCCCTGTTTCACCAGAAAGAATGTCGAGCGCGTGCCCTCGAGAATCCGGCCATCCGGCATGCGGAGCAGGACTTCATCGAATCCCATGCGCTGACCGGCCTCGAACGCGAGCCTCGCCGAGAGGCCATTCATGGTCTTGTGCTGCGCGAGCGGGCGCGGCCCGTCAAAGGGTGGCAGCGCCCATCCGAGATGCACCGGCTTCGACGCGTCAGCGGGCAGTTCCTCGGTCTGAATGACACGTTGCGTTGACCGGCCGAGGTGCAGCAGCGTCACGCGCAGCAGCGCTTCACCCGCCGCGGTCGCAGCACGCGTGCACTCTCGCGCGAGGACCCCGCCTTCAGGAGGCGCAGGAAAGTTCAGCGCGGAAGCTGAGACCCGCAGCCGCTCCAGATGGCGTTCGAGATGCACAACGCCACCCTGGCTGACGCGCATGGTTTCGTAGAGCCCCGCGCCGGAGAGCAATGCGGGCGCCGCGAGTTCCAGCGCGACACGCGCTGTCGAGCGGAGTTCGCCATCGATGAGCACACAGAAACGCGAGTCGAGCATCATTCCTGCCCCAAGAGTGCAGCCACCTTCTGCAGCGTCTCTTCCCGCTCCGCTGCGGGATCGGAGTCGAGCACGATACCGCCCCCCGCGTGGAGGTGCAGCACACCTCCGCCGCTGTAAAGAGTACGGATGAGGATATTGAAACGGCTGCTGCCATCGCAGCCAATCCAACCGAGCGAGCCGCAATAGGGGCCGCGCGCCTCGGCCTCCAGAGCATCGATGATCTCCATGGCCCGGATGCGCGGCGCGCCCGTGATGGATCCGCCGGGGTGCGCAGCACGCAGCAAGTCCACCAGTCCGAGTCCCGGGCGCAGTTCTCCGGTGACTTCGGCCACCAGATGGAGCACCGTCGGATGCACTTCAACATCCACAGGCGAAGGCACGCGCACCGTGCCCGGGCGGCACACGCGCGCGAGGTCATTCCTCAGAATGTCCACGATCATGGCGAGTTCCGCACGGTCCTTGGTGGAGGAACGCAGTTCCGTGGCGCGCTGCCGATCTTCCTCCGTGGTGTGACCGCGAGCGATCGTGCCCTTGATGGGACGCGTCCTCACCGCGGCGCCCTGCACATGCAGGAACTCCTCCGGCGAAAAGGAGAGCAGTGCTTCGCCCTCATGCTCGAGCCAAGCCCCGAAGCTGGGCGGATTGAGCCGCCGCAACGCGACATGATGCTCGAGAAGATCCGCCGGCCGCGCGAGAGTCCAGTGCTGCGCGAGATTGGCCTGATAGATGTCGCCGCGCCGGATGTGCTCCAGCGCGCAACGGACCCGCGCCTCGTGCGCCGCCGCATCGGGAGCCTCCAATACGGTGGGTGCCACGCTCGACATTGGCGGGAGCGGCCTCTGCAGCGCCTCCAATACGGCCGAGCGCTGCGCAAGAAGCTCGGCTTGCGCCGGATCGTTGTCGCCGCCATGCAGAACCGCCAGTCGGCCCAAGCCCGTCTGTTCGTCCCGCACCACCGTGACACGACTCTCGATGACAAGGAGATCGGGCAAGGTGGAGAGTGGCTGATGTCTTCCCGGCAACTCCTCGAGGGCATGCCTCAGTTCGTAACTGAGAAGAGCGACGCAACCGCCGCTGTACTCCGGAGCACCCGGAACGCGTGGTGCAGCGCCGAGCCGCTCGGCGAGCAGCGCAAAAGGGTCACCTGCATCGCCGCGGCGCCAAGAAAGTCGCCGTCCAAAGGGAAGCGCCAGCACACTGCTGCGACCGTGGGGAGGACCGCCGCCACTGTCCAACAGAACGGGTGGGCCGAGATGCCTGAGGCGCAGCAGCAGTTCGCCTGCATCCGGCAGCGCACCGAGATCTTCCATGTGCGGGTGAAACCCGACTGACGACATGGCGCGAGTCTAGCGAGGGGCTGTATCCTGCGGCCAGTGAAGCACCTGCGGGCATTCCTGACCCACCTCGAACACGTGCGCGGCATGTCCATCCACACGGTGGCTGCTGCTGCGCGCGATCTCACGGCACTCGCTGCAGAACACGGCGGCGTCGCAGCCGACCCGGCCACTCTCGCCACCCCGCAATTGAAGAGCCACATTGTCGGCCTGGTGGGACGCGGCCTCGCCCGGAGTTCGGTCGCACGACACGCCTCCTCCATCCGCACGTTTTTCCGCTGGCTCCTCGACGCTGGTCACATCGAAGTCGATCCGTCGCGCAGCCTGAAGGTCCCGCGGCCTCGGCGCAGCCTGCCGAAGGCGCTCTCATCAGAAGACCTGCTGCGTCTCCTCAGCGCCGCGGGCGGCGACGATTTCACCTGCACCCGCGATCGTGCAGTGCTTGAAGTGCTGTACAGCTCCGGTGTGCGCGTGAGCGAAATGGCTGGATTGTCCCGGGAGGATCTCGATATGCGCTCGGGCCGCATGCGCGTCCTCGGCAAAGGGCGTCGTGAGCGACAGGCCTTTCTCGGCCGCCATGCCTTGAAGGCACTTGCGGATTGGTGGCCGCTGCGAACAGGGGTCGCGAAGGGCAAGGACCGAGACCGCGTTTTTCTGAACCGCTTCGGCACGCCCCTCACCGACAGGAGCATCCGGCGCGTACTGGCGCGGCGCATCCGCGGCGCCGGACTGCCCAGCGGCATCACACCGCACACCCTCCGCCACACCTTTGCCACGCATTTGCTGACTGCTGGCGCGGGCCTCAAGGAAGTGCAGGAGATGCTCGGCCACCGGCATCTCTCAAGCACGCAGATCTACACCCACGTGACACCGGGCCACCTGAAGAAGGTGCATGAACGCGCGCACCCCCGCGGCAAAGTCAGTCCTCGCACTCCTGTTGGTGCTTGAGGTACCAGCTGAGCATCGCGCCCACGCATTCGCCGCACCAGTCGTGCTCTTCGAGAAGCCGCGACCCGAAACCCTGTGCCTGTTCGCGGCGTGGTGCATCCAGGTGCGCGCTGCCTCCCTGCAGTTCGAGCAGGGCGTCGCGAGCCATGCGCAGCACTTCCCCTTCGCGTTCGCGGAAGAAACTCCGCTCGAGGGTGCGGTACTCGGCGGCGAAGAGCTCCTTCAAGACCAGCGGCGCATCCGGATCAGAGAGTCGGAAGGCCGCGATGCGTCGGATGAGGTTGTTCCTGAACTCGGCCGCATCCGTGGTGATCCCGAGGTGCTTCTCGACGTTTTCCATGCTCGCCGCATCGGGAGCACGGTCTTCATGGCGGCGCTCATCGTGCACGCGCTCGCCCGTGCCGAAGGCCTTCACCTCCCGCAGGTAGTCGTGGAAGATGCGATCTGACTCATTCTCGTCCACGAGCCGCGACGCCTCGCGCAGAGTCTTGCCAAGCCGCAGAACAAGCTCGGCCCTGACATCCCTGAGGAAGCTCTCGCTCTGACCGAAGGCCCCGTCAGGCGCGATGCGCAGGAACGCATAGAGCGAGGGGTCTGCGAGCAAGCGCGGCAGGGCATCGAGGACATCCATCGGTGTGAGACAGGCGCCACTGCGACTGACACTCACCTCGGAGAGCATGCTCTGCATCTCGCGCGGTGAGGCACCCACACGTCCCTCGTAGGAAGCTTCGACGCATTCCTCGAACTCCTCCTCGGCGCCGTCGTACTCGGCAGCCAGGACTTCGATGCCTTCCGTGAGCGCGTGGCGCTCTGGTTCGTCGAGCCCTTCAGGCAGCGTGCCGTCCTCATACAGCGCGACCTTGTCGGCAGGTTTCAGTTTCTTCAGCACCTTCGCCAGCACGCCTTCGTGGGCGGCAGGATCGGGTCGACGCATGCGCGTCAGCACGGCAAAGAGCGCCGCCACTTCCGCACAGTGTGGCGCGATGTGCATGCCGTGGGCGACGGACTCGAGATGTCGTTCGTAGATCTTCGCCTCGGTGGAAACCCGTCGGAGGTAGGGCACGCGCACGAGTTCCATGCGCCCCTTGAAGCCGGGGAAAGTGGGATCGCGTTTGAACGCCGCGAGGTACTTCTCATCCGACGTGCCCACCTGCAGGAGATCGAGGGCCACGGTAATGGCCGGGAGATGAAGCATGCCGCGCTCCACCGTCGTGAGCAGATACTTGTTCGCCTCCAGCGGTCGCTTCAGGAAGTCGCTGTACTCCGCGATGCCGTGGTTGGCATCCACCAGATCGCCGTGAGCCTCGTGCAGATCTTCGTGCATGAGCACGGCCGGCAGTCCGTCCATGGAACCGTGCGCGAGCATGCGGGAGGCTGCATCCACAGTCGTCTGCGGCTCGATGGTCACTGATCCGATGCGGTAGCGATGGGAAACGTAGAAGCGCTCGACACGCACGTGCCTGAGCACGCGTTGCCAGTCCCCTTTGCAGGAGCGCAACAACGTCTCGTAGAGCACCTTGTTCTTGGGGCTGAGTTCGCCGCGCTGAATTGCATCACTGAGCACGAACCGGTCACGCTCCGACGCATCGGCCGTGGCCAAGGCCTCCTCAAGCATTTCGAGGCGGCGCTTCTTGGGGATGAGCAGCCACGGCGGGTCTTTCATCTCGCAGGGGATGCGACTGGTGATGAAGCGGTCATCCACGTGCGCAAGCGAGCCTTCGTCAGCATGAGTGCGCCTTCCGAATCCCACCTCGCCTTTCTCCGTCCGCTCGCAGAAGACCCACGAGAACCGGAACAGCGGGCAGTCGTCCGTGCGACTCCATGCCTCCAGCCCGTTCCTGAGGCAGTCCACGATGCTCGACTTCGAGGAACCGTTGGGCCCGTGCAGCAGCACGAAGCGGTCGCAGCGCCCGCGCTCGGCGAACCCGCTGATCACGTCGTAGAGCCGGTTCTGCACTTCCTCCTGCCCATAGACCGTGGCGAGCCCGTCACCGCGCGGATCATCGAAGAGCGCAAAGCGCCGCGTTGGAGCGCCACCGAGCCCCGGCACCTCGTACGCGCCATGGTGCACAAACAGATCGCGCAACATCTGATGCACGTTGCGCGTGAGTGTGTACGGCCGCGCGTAGAGGAGTTCGAGATACTCCTCGAAGGTGAGCTGCGCCCGCTGCCCTTCGAAGGAGTCCTTCGAGTGCTGCGTCACACGGGCGATGGCCTTGTCGATTCTCGGGTCCATGCTTCAGAATGGTCTACGGATCGGGAGCGCCGCTCGGGAGTCCGGCCATGCGGGGCTTATCGGCCTGAAGGCGCGCGCAAGTTCGGGAAAAGACCGGCCATGGCGAAGCAGCCACGGAGCCACCGGCGCTCACAACCCCAAGGCGGGCTGTAGCGGAAGGACGAACGGCGCAGCACGAAACGATGACCCCGACGGGATTTGAACCCGTGTTACCAGGATGAAAACCTGGTGTCCTAGACCTGGCTAGACGACGGGGCCGAACGCGCGAAACGGTATCAACACCGCGGCGACACGCCAGAGTTGTTTCAAAGCCGTTGAACCGACACCTCTGAGCCCGCCGGCGCCTGATTTTCCCGCGGGATAGCATGGCCGCCATGCGCACATTCAGCCTCGCTCTGCTCACACTTCTTGCGGCCTGCACCACTGGAACGCCGGGCGCCGGCAGCCCCCCGCCGGACTCAGCTTGGACTCCTCTCTTCGACGGCAAGACCCTCGACGGATGGGTGAACGTGCAGTGTGCCCCCAGCACGTTCACCGTGAAGGACGGCCTGCTTGTCTCGAGCGGCATCCCGACCGGCATCCTCCGCACGGCCCGCATGTACGAGAACTTCGAACTCGAACTGGAGTGGCGCCACATGAAGGCTGGCGGCAATGCCGGCCTCTTCATCTGGTCCGATGCGCTCACTGCTCGGGGGCAACCCTTCTCACGCTCCATTGAAGTCCAGGTCATGGATGGTGTGGAGAAGCCGGGCTTCTACACCTCGCAGGGAGACATCTTCTCAATCCACGGCGCGCGCATGAAGCCTGACCGCCCGCATCCGAACGGCTGGGAACGCTGCCTGCCCGCCTCGAACCAGACACGCCCGTCGCCTGAATGGAATCACTACCGCGTGGTGGCCAATGAGGGCGTGCTGAAGCTCTCGATCAACGGCGTGGAAGTCAGCGGTGCTTCCGCCTGCACGCCCCGCAAGGGCTACATCTGCATTGAATCGGAAGGCAGTGAATGTCACTTCCGGAATCTGAAGATCAAGGAGCGCCCGGCGAGTGCAACTCCCCTCAACATGAAAGATGTGGCGCAAGAGGCCGACCACTTCCGTTCTCTCTACAACGGTGTCTCCCTTGCCGGCTGGAGAGATGCAGCGGAGAAGTCCGCCCACTGGCAAGCGCATGATTGGACCCTCGCTCACGACGGCAAAGGCGGCGACCTGTGGACCAGCGAGGAATTCGGGGACTTCGAGCTCATCGTGGACTGGCGCCTTGCGGGCGCTGCCAAGGAAATGCAGCGCCCGGTGCTGGGTACCGATGGTCTCGAGAAAAAAGGCGCCGACGGAAAGCCTGAACTCGTCAGTGTCAGCGACGCCGGCGATTCCGGCATCTACCTCCGCGGCAGCAGCAAGGCTCAGGTGAATATCTGGTGCTGGCCCTGCGGCTCCGGCGAAACATGGGGCTACCGCACAGCCGCCGAGACGCCCGCGAGCGAACGTGGCGCCTATGTGCCGCTCGTGCGGGCGGACGCGCCGCCCGGGCAGTGGAACCGCTTTCACATCCGCGTCGTGGGTGAGACCCTCGATGTCATCCTCAATGGCAAGCGCGTGATCAAGGAAGCGCTGCTCAGAGGGGTCGCCGCCCGCGGTCCCATCGGGCTTCAAAGCCACGGTGACGCCATCGAATTCGCGAACATCTACGTCATGCGCATCAAGCCCTGACAGTGCGCCGCAGCACACACCTCGCCTCGATACTGATCCTCTGCGCCCTTGCGGGCGCCGTGGCGCCTGCGCAAGGCGTGCGCGTCATCCTCGCAGATGGCCGCATCGTGGACCAAGCCGGCGCAGGTTCGACGCGCGCGGGCGCGCTGGAGCTGAAGGTAGAACCCGTTCACGACGGGCGTTTCGACGTTGAGCTCAGGAATCCGACCGCGTTGCCTTTCGGGATCACCGCGGCGCGGCGCGGAACACCAGTCTTCCTCACCCACGCTGCGATTGCTGCACCACCCGGCTGGCGCATTGACTGGGCTGAAGCGCGCGGAGCTGAGCGCGCCTTCGCCTGGAACGATCAGGAAGTGTGGGATGTGCTCGGCCCACGGCATCGACGCACCACCGCGCTCACGCTCGAAGAGAGCGCGCGCTGGCACCACCTGAATGGCGGCGAGTGCATTCGCTGGCAGGTGCTCCTGGCTCCCGAGCCCGTGCCCGCACGCGACGGTGCAAGCGCCGACCGCTGTCGCGGTGCCCTCCGCAGCGTGGACGCCGCTGAATGCGCAAAGCAGCGCGCACTGTTTCCGCGGCTCGAGCAGTTGCGCAGGCAGTTCACCATCGCGGACACCGCTCCCCCCTTCGACACGGCGCCAGGCACGCGCAACTTCGGCTGGTATCTCCACTGGTGGCAGCGGCGCTTTGATTACGGCCATTCAGCTCCCTGCAACGGGCCCTTTGACTGGGGCGTCGTGCCTTGGTCGGGCGGCAACACGAATGCGCACTACGACCTCGTGGCCTGCTGCATCGAGAACTGGTTGGACTCCGGCGACGCCGGTGCCTGGCGCCTTGCACTCTTGCTGGCGCGCCAGATGGCCACGCGCGGATTCACCAACACGGATGAACCGTTGCCTTTCCCCGGCTGGCCTGCGGGGTACCTGAACCACAGTTGGCATTTCGAGAAGACGAACACCGAACGCCCGGACAGCGCAGGACGGAAAGGCTTCGGGCATCCCGGGAACTACATGCCGCCGCAGAGTTCTCACCAATGGGATCTCGGCGTCTTGATGACAGCCGAGCTCTCGGGTGATCCTCATCTCCTTCGCACCATGGCGCAACGGAGAGCCTTCCTCCTCGCCGTGGGACATGAACGCATTTGGGATGGGAGTTGGGGCATCCGACCCGCCGCGTGGCATCTCCGCAATCTGCTCGCCTTCCGCGTCGTGCGCGAGGACAAGAGCATGGAGGCTCGCGCCGAGGCGTTCCTCGCCCATTGCATGAAGCTCATCGGCCCCGAGGCCAAGTGGCCGACGGATCGCGGTTCACCTGAGTGGCAAACGCCATGGCAAACGGCGTTGTTCGTCTCTCTTGCTGCCGAATGGCGTGAACTGGGCGTCGGCAAGGGACATCGGCCTCGCTTGCTCGCGCTCGGCCGCTGGGTGCTCGATGAGACCACGACCTTCGTGAACGAAGAAGTCGGTGAGTGCTTGAAGGGTGCCTACCGTGTGCGCATCGCAGAAGGCGGCCGCGCAGAGGTGACGGAGTGGCTGGCTCCCATCTCGACACCGCTGCTCTTGCCGCTCTGCACCGTGATGGCCAATGCGGATCCCCGTTACGTGCGTCACCTCACCGCGGCACGGCGCACCGCCGCCGCGGCGGCGTGGCGCGGTTGGGGTGACCTCAGCACCAAAGGCAGCGCCGGAGAATCCGACTGGGGCTCTTCCATGTACCCGGGCTCCATGCCCAAGGCGGCCGCGGAGCTTCTGCTCGGCGCGCGACGCGCCCACATGCGCTGAATAAGGCCGGCGGGGATCGAACCCGCGACCAACGGATTAAAAATCCGTTGCTCTACCGACTGAGCTACGGCCTCGTAGCGGGCCGGGGTCTGGCACTGTGGCCGGGCCCCTGCCCCCGGAACACGGCGGCGGGAGCCATTACGGCTCACACCGTCGTGAGTTCGTCTGATTTTTTCTTGAGCAGGCCGTCGATCTTCGACTCCTGCTGCTTGGTCAGGTCCTGGATCTTCGCTTCGAGATCCTTCTCCTGATCCTCGGTGAGCTTCGTTTCCTTCTTCGCCTGCTGCGCCACCTTCATGGAGTCGCGGCGCACATTGCGCACCGCCACGCGCTGCTGCTCACCCAGCTCCTTGATGTGCGCGACGAGCTTCTTTCTCTGCTCCTCGGTCATCATGGGAACCGGCAGGCGGATGATCTTGCCGTCACTCTGCGGCGTGATGCCGAGATTGCTCGCGAGAATGGCTTTCTCGATGGACGACGTTGCGGTCGCGTCGAAAGGCTTGATCACGATGCTGCGCGCATCGGAAACCGAAACCTGCGCCAGTTGCGAAATGGGCGTCATGCTGCCGTAGTAGTCCACCTTGATGTGGTCCACGAGGCCCGGCGCCGCGCGGCCCGTGCGGATGCCGCGCAAGTCATCCTCGAGGCGCGCCACGGCCTTGCCCATGCGGTCCTTCGTCTCGTTCAAGATGCCGTTGTAGCTGAGGTCCATCGTTCAACCCTCCGCCCCGCCGACCTGCGTGCCCACGTCGCCGCCGTGCAGCAGCTTGACGAGATTCGCTGGTTCGGACATGTCAAAGACCACGATGGGGAGCTGGTGCTCCATGCACGTCGTGATCGCTGTCTTGTCCATGACGCCGAGGCCCCTGTTGATCACTTCGAGGTAGCTGATGCGCGTGAAGCGCTTCGCATCGGTGTGCTTCCTCGGATCACGGTCGTAGACGCCATCCACTTTGGTGGCCTTGAGCACGGCCGCGCACTCGAGCTCGAGCGCGCGCACCGCAGCCGCCGTGTCCGTGGTGAAAAAAGGACGACCTGTGCCGCAGGCGAGAATCACTACACGCCCCTTCTCGAGGTGGCGCATGGCGCGGCGCCGGATGAACGGCTCCATCACCTCGCGGATGTCGATGCCCGAGCACACCCGCGTCGGCACACCCTTCTTTTCGAGGCAATCCTGCAAAGCCATCGAGTTGATGGCGGTCGCCAGCATGCCCATCTGATCCGCCGTGGCGCGATTGATGCCGAGGGGCTCGATCTGCGCACCGCGGAGGATGTTGCCGCCGCCGATCACCACCGCCACTTCAGCGCCGGTGGCATGAGCGGACTTCACAACCTCCGCAGCGCGCTGCACGGCCGCGATGTCGATGCCATGCCCACCGGGTTCGCACAGCGATTCCCCGGAGAGCTTGAGCAGCACCCGCTTCCAGCGCAGCGACGAATGCGCCTTCGAATCACTCACCGATGCGAATCCTCGAGAAGGAGAGGATGCGCACGTTGCTGACGCCCGCTGCCTTGGCACCAGCGGCCAACCAGACGCCGACTTTCTTCTCCGGGTCGAGCACGCACTCCTGCTCGATGAGAGCACGCTCCGCGACGAACTTCTGGATGCGCCCACCAACCATCTTCTCGGCGATGGCCTGGGGCTTGCCGGATTCAACAGCCTGCTTGATGCAGATTTCGCGCTCCGCGGCGAGATCCTTCTCCGGGATGCCAGTGGCATCCACGGCAAGGGGTGCCGGCGTCACGGCGACGATGTGCATGCAGAGCTCGCGCAACACCTTCGCGAAAGCCTCGCTGCCGATGTCGCCTTCTGCACTGACTTCGACAAGACCGCAGCTCTTGTTGTCGAAGTGCTGGTAGGCACCTGCGATGCCGCCCATGCGCACGACGCGCCGGATGGCCATGTTCTCGCGGATGGTGTTGGCTGCATCGTCGAGCAGCGCCTTCACCTTGCCGCCGCAGCACGCGAGCACGGATTCTGGCGAGGCGGCTTCAGGAGCGGAGGCCATGGCGGCATCCAGCGCCGCTGCCGCAAGGGCCTGGAACTTCTCGTTGCGCGCGGAGAAGTCCGTCTCGCAGGAGACGAGCACCGCCGCACCACCCTTGTTGCCCGGCCCGATGGCAACGCGCACGACACCTTCGAACGTGTCGCGGTCCGCGCGCTTGGCCATCTTCGCGATGCCGCGCTCGCGCAGCACCTTGATGGCGCTGTCCATGTCGCCACCGGCGGCATCGAGAGCGCTCTTGCATTCCATCATCGGTGCCTGCGTACGTTCGCGCAGTTCCTTCACCATGGCAGCAGTCACTGGAGGCATGTGATGTCCTTTCGTGACTCAGGCCAAAGGATCGGTCTTCGGTGCATCCGCGGGAGGCGCAACAGCGGCGCCTGGCGTGTCCGCCTTGGCGGCGCGCTCGGCACGCAAGCGGGCCTGCGCAGCCTTGAGAGCTTCGACTTCGGCAGCCCGGCGCTCGGCTGAACGGCGCGCCACTTCCTGCTCCTTCTTCTGCTCTTCCATGCGACGCGATTCCTCATCCGCGCGACGCTTCTGTTCCGCGGCCTGCCACTGGGCGAAGGCGGTATTCCCTGCGGCCACCGCCTCGGTGAGCTTCTTCAGCAGCACCTGGATGGAACGCATGGAGTCGTCGTTGCCGGGAATCGGGATGTCGATGAGGCTTGGATCGCAGTCGGTGTCGAGGATGGCCACCACGGGGATGCCGAGCTTGTTCGCTTCGCGCACCGCGTTGTGTTCCTTCTTCGGATCCACCACCACCATCGCGCCCGGGAGCTTCTCCATGAGACGCAGACCGTCGAGGTTGCGCAGCATCTTGCGCTTGTCGCGCAGGATCGTGGACTGCTCCTTCTTGGCGCGCGATGCGAATTGCGGGTCCAGCACCTGACTCTCGAGTTCGAGCAGCGCCTTCATGCGCCCGCGGATGGTTGCGAAGTTGGTGAGCGTTCCGCCCAGCCAGCGTTCGGTCACGAGCGGCATGTTGACGCTCGTCGCGCACTCCTGGATCACCGGTGCGGCCTGACGCTTGGTGCCCACGAACAGGACCTGGTGGCCTTCCGCGGTGAGCCGCTGCAGGAAGGTCGTGGCCTTGATGACACCACGCAGGGATTCGCGCAGGTCGATGATGTGGATCAGGTTCCGCTTGCCGAAGATGTAGGGCTTCATCTTCGGATTCCAGCGGGAGGCGCGGCAGCCAAAGTGCACGCCAGCTTCGAGGAGATCCTTGACTGGGACAGCAAACATGTGCGAACTCCACCGCGCAGGTCCATTGTGGAGCCCTTGATGCAGGACCCCGGACTTGCCGGATCGAACGAGAACCGCCCCCAACAGCCCGCACCACCATGGCGCGACACTCAAGGGACGCGGGCAGTCTAGCCGTCCCGCAGCGCGCCTCAACGAAGTGCCACGGCTGCTAGGCTCGCCACCCATGCGCGGCGGGAAGAGCGTTTTCATCGCGGCTGGTGAGCCCTCCGGCGATCTGCACGCCAGCCGGCTGCTGCGCGAGCTCTCCCGCATGCGGCCGGACATCGAGGCCGCTGGCGTCGGCGGCCGCCAGCTCGAATCCGCGGGCATGGAACTCATCGAGGATCTCGCCGCGGACGCGGTGATGGGATTTTTTCCCGTGGTGCGCGCGCTCCCCCGGCTCCGGCGCGTCTTCCACCGCTGCCTCGAACGCATGGATGCACGGCGCCCGGAACTCCTCCTGCTCGTCGATTACCCGGGCTTCAACTTGCGCCTTGCTGCGGAGGCCAGGCGACGCGGGATTCCTGTCATCTGGTACATCCCTCCGAAGGTCTGGGCGTGGAAGCGCGGACGCCTCGCGGAGATCAAGCGCTGCGTTCAGAAGGTGCTCGTGATCCTCCCCTTCGAAGAAGGGGTGTTCCGGGACGCGGACATCGCCGTCCAGTACGTGGGCAGTCCTGTGGTCGATCACTGGGTTGAACATGTCCCCGCAGCGGATCAGATCGAAAAACTGCGCGGCGGAAGCGAGCACGTGCTTGGCGTCTTTCCCGGCAGCCGTGCCCATGTGCAGAAGAGCCTTCTCAGCACCTTCGTGGATGCTGCAGCGCTCTGTCGTGATGCCGGCACTCCTTGGCGCGTGGTGGTTTCCGGCGGCGCAGACATGCGCGCGATGCTCCAGCCATTGGCCGCTCGTGCGGGTCTGGAGGCTCTGGTTCACACTGGTTCGGCTCTCGACATCATGCACGCGATGGATGCCGGACTCGCCGCGAGCGGAACCGTGACCCTCGAACTGGCGCTCGCCGGAAAACCCTTCGCCATCGCGTACCGCGTCAGCGCGCCGGTCTGGCTCGCCGGCAAATGCCTCATCGACCTGCCCCACTTCGCACCGGTGAATCTCGTGGCGGAACGCGAGGTGGCGCGCGAGTTCATCGGAGTGCGTTCGCCAGCCGGGGCACTCGCTGCAGAACTGCTGCGTCTGCAAGGGGCATCCTCAGCGGAGGAGATGCGCCGCGGGCTGATGGAAGTGCAGCAGCGACTCGGACCGTCTGGCGCATCGCTCCGCGCCGCTGAGTGCGTGCGCGACTTCATCGAGGGTGCTTGACGACGCTCGTCAGGCTTGCAGTGCACGCCCGGCACTGCTCTCTCCGGTACGCCTCAAGAACGCGATGAGATAGGCCACTTCGGCCGTCACCCAAGGACTCTGCTCGAGTTCGGCCAGCACCTCGTCGCGCGGCCGTGCGGTCCGGAAGATGACGCGATAGGCGTTGCGGATGGCCTCGATCTGCCCGGGCGAGAATCCGACGCGCTGCAATCCGACCGTGTTCACCTTGCGCACCTTGGAGGGATGCCCCTCGACAACCATGAAAGGTGGCACGTCGTGCACGACGCGCGTGAGCCCACCCACGTACGAATGGCGTCCGATGGTCGCGAACTGCTGGACCGCCGCAGCGCCATTGAGGATGGCTCGATCCTCGATCACCACGTGCCCCGCGATGAGCGCGTTGTTGGCCATGATGACGTGGTCGCCGATGCGGCAATCGTGCGCCACGTGGCACGCGGACATGAACAGGTTGTTGTTCCCGACCCGCGTCCAGCCGTCGCCCTTGAGAGTGCCGCGGTTGAGCTGCGCGAACTCGCGCACCACATTGCCATCACCGAGTTCGAGCCAGGTTGTCTCGCCCCGCCAGGTGAGATCCTGCGGCGCTCCACCGACCGCGGCGTGCCCGTGAATCTGGTTGTTGCGGCCGAGACGCACGTGCGGACCGACGAGGGCGTGCGGACCAATGCTGGTTCCGGCACCGATGACGGTGTCCGCGCCGATGACAGCGCAAGGTCCCACCTCGACATCCGCGTCGAGAGATGCCCCGGGATCGATGATGGCTGTCGGGTGAATGCGGCTCATGCGTCCATCAACATGAATTTCATCACGGCCTGACAAGTGAGTTCGCCGTTGACCGTCGCCTTGCCCTCGACCTTGCCGGCCCGATCCTTCAAGGTGATGGTCTCGCACTCGAGGCGCAACTGATCGCCCGGCACCACGCGCCGGCGGAACTTCACGTGGTCGATCGCCACCAGCACGGCCACGCGCCCCGTGTTCTGCAGGCGGCGCAGCAGAAGGACGCCCGCGAGTTGCGCGAGGGCCTCGATTTGCAGCACCCCCGGCATGATGGGCTGATCGGGCCAGTGCCCCTGGAAGTGCGGCTCGTTGATGGAGACACACTTGATGCCCACTGCACGTTGCCAGCCATCCAGTTCCACCACGCGGTCCACGAAGAGGAATGGGTACCGGTGCGGCAGGATCTTCAAGATCTCGCGCACGTCGAGACCTGTGTCCGTCTGCAACACGCCTTGGGCTTCGAGTTCCTTCAGCCGCGTGGCGAGTTTCCGGACGAGTGCTTGATTCTCTGCGTGACCGCTGCGCGTAGCCACGACGCGCGCTTCGAGATCCATGCCCAAGAGCGCAAGATCACCCACGAGGTCCATGAGCTTGTGGCGCGCGGCTTCATCGGGGAAGCGCAGTTTGTTGTCGCGGACACCCTCGGCCCCGAAGACGAGCGTGTTCCTGGTGTCGGCCCCCTTGCCGAGACCGAGGTCCTGCAGCGCCTTCGCCTCGGCTTCGAGACAGAACGTGCGGGCCGGCGCGACCTCCGCCAGAAAGCGGTCCTCCTCAAGGACCAGCGTGGTGCACTGGGTTCCAAGACCCGGGACGCCTGGATAGTGCAGGGTGTACGCAAGTTCGAGGCGGTCCTTCGCGGGGAAGGCCGTGATGCTCGCCTCGCCATCGTGCACAGCCACTGGCACGTCCAGCGCGAACCGCTTGCGCGGAGCTTTCTGTTCGAGCCGCCCGGAACCGCGGATGATCTCTGCGAAAGGCAGGCTCGATCCGTCGAGGCCGGGAACTTCCGGGCCATCGAGCTCCACATCCACGTTGTCCACGCCGAGGGCATGCAGGCTCGCGGTCAGATGCTCGACGGTGTGCACGTCCGCATCACCGAGTGCGAGAGCCGTGCGCCGCTCGCGCTCGACAACATTCTCGATGCGGAGCGGGATGCGTGGTCTCCCGGGAAGGTCTGTGCGCACGAACACGATGCCGTTGCCCGGTTCCGCAGGACGCAGCGTGACGGTGCATTCCTTGCCGCTGTGCAGGCCGATGCCGCGCACACTGACGGCACTGCGAATGGTGCGCTGGTTGCGAAGACTCAAGGCACTTCCTCCGCGCCAAAGCGGCGCTCCAGAGCACTCACGCGCCTGAAGAGTTCGGGCAGGCGCTTCTGAACGACTCGCACTCGGAGTCCGTCCGCCAGCGGAATGGCCGGCAATCCGAGATACCGCGCGTTGCCCTCGAGATCAGCAGTGATGCCGCTGTAGGCGGCCACCTGTGCGCCGGCTGCAATCGTGATGTGCCCACCAACGCCAACATGGCCACCAAGGACCACGCGGTCGCCGAGCTTTGTCGATCCAGCAATGCCGACGAGTGCAACGAGCAGGCAATCCTCGCCTACCTCCACGTTGTGCGCGATCTGGACCAGATTGTCGATCTTTGTGCCGCGACGAATGCGCGTCGCATCAAAGCGCGCGCGGTCGACACAGACACACGAACCGATTTCCACGTCGTCCTCGATGATCACGGTGCCCGTCTGCGGCACCTTCACATGGCGCCCCTGCTTGTCCGTCGCATATCCGAAACCGTCCGAACCAATGACGGTCCCGGCGTGGATCGTGACGCGCTCGCCCAGAACCACGTCGTGTTCGAGCACGACGCGGGCATGAATGACGGAGTCGCGGCCGATGCGCACGCCAACCCCCACGACAGCTCCGGCGTGGACGACAGTGCCCGGACCAATCTCGGCGCCCTCGCCCACGGAGACGAGCGGGCCGATGTGCGCATCCGCGGCGATGATGGCTCCAGCAGCAACAACCGCGGAAGGATGCACTCCGGCAGGCGGCTTCGCGGCCGCCACGAGATGCTGCACGATGCGCGCAAAGGCAAGCTGCGGTTCGGCCGTCAGGATCATCGCGCCCGCAAAACCGGGCACAGGACTCGCGAGCACAGCCGCTCCCGCCTTGCTGGCCGCGAGCTTTGCACGCCAGCGTTCATCACCCGCGAAGGTGATATCGCCCGCTCCGGCGCCATCGATACCAGCGTGGCCGCTGATGACGCGCGTGGGATCGCCGCGCAGATCACCATGCACGAGCGCAGCAAGAGTGCCGAGGGTCGCGGCCATCCTTCAGCGATTGAGGCGCTTGATGACCTCGTTCGTGAGGTCCGCGCTCTCGGCGTGCCACACCACCGCGCGACGATGAATGGAATCCCAGATGTCCCCGCGGGTGCGACCGGCGGCTTCGCCAGCGTTCACGAGGAACACGGCCGAGAGGCCCTTCTCGGTGCCGAGGGCGGCCACTTCACGCCGCACCTCGATATAGACCTTGCGAATGTGTTCGACGAGATCGCGCTCTTGCTGCAAGAGCACGGTCTTTTCAGCGAGTTCGAGTTCCACACGCTCAAGAGCGAGGTCGCGCTCCTTCTGCAACCTGTCCAGCGGCGCCGCATCGCCGAGCTCGAGAGCTTCGCGCTTCTGTTCCAAAGCCTGGCGCTGCTGGCGGACCTTCTCGCGCTGGTCCTTCAGACGCGCTTCGAGTTGCAGAGAGATGTCCGCGGTCTTCTTGTATTCAAGAACGACGCGCTCCACGTTCACGAAACCCACAGACTGAGCCGTGGCGATGGCCGTGAGCAAGAGCAGGATGGCGGGCGCGGAGAAGCGCATGAGAGGCCCTTTCAGAAGGTGTGTCCGAACGAGAACGATATGAGCTGCGTTTCGTCGCCATTCTGCTTCAGCAGCGGGATGCCGAAGTCGATGGCCACCGGTCGTTCGCCGAGGAACGGTATCACGAGGCGCACGCCCGCTCCAACGGCGAGACGCGGCTCCCACGTGTCCGTACTCGACCAATCTTCGCCCACGGAACCGGAGTCGACGAAGAACACGCCGCGCAACTGGTTCTCCTCGATGGGGAACAGATACTCCGCTCCGAGCAACCACATAGCCTTGCCACCCGTGGGATCGTCGCCCTCGTGCGGGCCTGCTCCGCGGTAGCGGAAGCCACGGATCGTGCCCGTGCCACCAGCGAACAGGCGATCGAAGATGGGCACGTCGCGCGTGTCGCCCAGCGCACCAGCCCAGCCCACGCTCGCATTCAGTTGCAGCACGTGACGCTGCCCTTCGGCGTTCTCGAGCAGCGTCACATATTCATGCACAGCCGCATTGCCGCGCCAGTAGGAAAGGCTCCCCCACAGACCGGCGTACTTCAGAGAAAGCTCGATTTCGCGACCCTCGGTGGGTTCAAGAAAGTTGTCCACTCTGCGCAGGCGAGCGTCCGCCTGGAGAGACGCCACTTCGTTGCGGCCTTCGAAGTCCCAGACGATCTGTGGCGCGCCGGTTTCGATCTCGCTCACCTCCGCCACCTCGTCGCGGAGAGTCACGTCCACGCGCAAGTCCTCGCCGATCAGCCGGCCGCCGGTGATCGAGATGCCCTCGTGGCCTTCGCGCCAATTCTCACGCAACCACTCCGTGAGATACAGCTCCCCCGTCAGCGCATAGGGCGAATCGAAGATGTGTTGATCGCCCCAGAGAATCCGGCCCCGCGTCATGATCGTGCCGGGTTGGAAGCTGAGCACGAGTGTCTGGCCACCACCAGTGAAGGCATCGAGAGTGTCCGAGAACTTCTCCGGCAGATCGAGCGGATCGAAATTGGTCTTCGTGTACGTGACGTCACCGATAATGCCGGCGTTGGTGGAGACACCCACGGCAAAGCGCACCGTGCCCGTGTCCGTCTCCTCGACATCAATGACCACATCCTGCACGTTTTCGCGCTTCGTGTCGCGCAGGTGCACATAGGCCTCGCGATAGATATTGAAGTCTCCGAAACTGATCTCGGGCGTCTCCACACGCAGGCCCCGCTCCGGACTCCAGTAACGCAGGCTGCGGATGCGCTGTTCCGAGCGGCGGAGCTTCTTGAGATTCAGCGGTTCGCCCGTGATGAGTTCGATCTCGCGACGGATTACGCGGTCCTGCGTTTCAACGTTGCCGCGAATTTCGATCGCGCCCACGTGGACCAACTCGCCTTCCGTGACCTGGACCAGCACATCCACCACATTCGTCTCGAGGTCGATTGCGCTGCGGTCCATGACCTGCGCATTGATGAGCCCTTCTTCCTGGTAGCGCTCGGTGAGGCGCTTCATGTCGAGCCCGAGGGCGCCATCCGGAGCGACGGCATACGGCCCGCCCACGACGGTTTTCAGCGCCGCCAGGACTTCCTCCGTTGTGAAACGTGCGACACCTTCAACGCGGATGGAACGCACCGTGTAGCAGGAGCCTTCCTCAACACGAATGAAGAGTTCCACGCGCTCGTGGTCGGACGTCGGGCGCCATTCAACAAGCGTGGCATGCGCGTCGAGGTGTCCTTGGCCGCGGAGCCACGCATTCAGTCCCACCACGTCGCGTTCAACCTGCTCCAGCACGAATTCCTTGCTGAAGATCAGCCCGGGCTCTTCGCACCAGGGCATCTGATCCAGCAGTTGGTCGCGGTCGAAGCTCGCGAGCCCCTCGAAGTGCACCGCGCGGATCTTCACCTTCACGCCTTCGAGAATGTTGAAGATCACGAGATCGCCACCGCGCACGGCTGTCTTCTGGAACTGCACGCTGACGTAGTGGAACCCGCGTTCGCGGTACCAGCGTTCGAGTTCCTTGCGATCGAGCTCGAGCGTGAAGTCATCCACCATGTGCCCCGCGCGCGTGCGGATCACGGGCAGGAGTTCCTCCCGTCCGAATTCAAGCGCACCGAGGAACACCAACCCCACGACCTTTCTGTTCTCTTCGCCATGCAAGGTGATATTGACGCCGCCCTGTCCGTCATCCACCGCCAAGACGCTCGGGATGACAGCGAAGAGTTTGGGCAGGCGCTGCGTCTCGACCGGCGGACGCGGATGCGCCGGATCCTCCGGCGCGGCTTCCTGCCAGCCGGAAAGGCGACGCACATCGCGGTCGAGTGCGGCGCGCGTGAAGGGCGCCCCGACTTTCACACTCATGACGGCGAGCACGGACTCGGGTGTCAGCTGGCGCAGCCCCTCGATGCTGATCTTCCGCACGGGGCGGCCTTCGAGTTCAGAGCCATCACCCTGCGCCAGGGCGAGCCCGGCACAGACAAACGCACACAGGATGAGGTGGGCAGTCTTGGTCGCAGACATCAGGCTCCTCCCGGAAGGCCACGAGGCGCCGCAGCGTAACCGCTCGGAATCAGGAGCCCGAGCCGTCGGCCGAGTTCTCGAAGCGCAGCCGCGCCGGAAAGAACTGGAGTTCGACCTTGCCTGTCGGACCGTTGCGGTGTTTTGAAAGCAGCACTTCCGTCAGGCTGCCCTCTCCCGGCGCCGGGGACTCACCACGGTAGTAATCGTCCCGGTAGAGAAACATGATGATGTCGGCGTCCTGCTCGATGGCGCCCGACTCACGGAGGTCCGACAGCCGCGGACGATGATCTTCACGGCTGTCCACGGCGCGATTGAGCTGTGACAAAGCGATGACACAGCATTTCAGTTCGCGCGCCAGTTCCTTCAAGCTGCGGCTGATCATCGCGATTTCCTGCTGGCGGTTTTCTGTGCCGGCTGGCGACGCCACCATCTGCAGGTAGTCCACGATCACGAGATCGATGCCGCCAAGGTGCCGCGCGAGACGGCGCGCCTTGGTGCGGATGCCCATGGGCGTCAACGCCGGTGTGGCATCAATGTGGAATTGCGCAGCGCTCATGCGCGAGGCTGCCTCCGAGAGCTTGGCCCAATCGCGTTCGGAAAGCGTGCCTTTGGTGATGCGCGTCGCTTCCACGCGAGCCTGTGCACACACGAGATTCTGCGCGATCTGCTCCTCGCCCATTTCCAGCGAGATGAAGAGCACCTTCGCGCCGGTGGCAAGCGTCGCGTTGAGCCCGATGTTCAGGGCGAACGTGGTCTTGCCCATGCTCGGGCGTGCGGCGATGACCACCAGATCGCCGCGCTGCAGCCCGTTGGTCATGGCATTCAGGCGGAGGTACCCCGTATCGACGCCAGTGACCGCACCGCGGCTCTCCTGCAACTGCTCGATGCGGTTGAAGGTCTCAGTGAGCAGTGAGCCAAGAGAACGCGTGCCGGCCGCCGCCTCCGATTCACCGATGGCAAAAACCGCGGACTCCGCACCATCCAGGATTTCCTGCACGGACGCTGGAGAACCAAGCGCGTCCTCGCGAATGCGTTCGGCCGCGCGCATGAGTTCGCGGCGGACCGACTTCTCGCGCACGATGCGGGCGTAATGCACCGCATTCAGTGCCGAAGGCAGGCGGTCGATCATCTCGACGATGAGCGCCTTGCCACCCACGCGCTCAAGCCGCCCATGCGCTTCGAGCTCTGCCGCCAGCGTCACCGCATCGATGGCGATGCCGCGCTGATGCATGTCCGCAATGGCCTCGAAGACGAGTGCGTGACGCTCGTGGAAGAAATCGTCAGCGCGCAGGATGCCGAGAACGTCGTCCAGTGCCGCTGGGTCGAGCAGCACGGCGCCGAGCACACTCAGCTCGGCGTCCACATTCTGCGGCAGCGCCGCGGCGAGCGTGTGCTCGGACATGCCGCCCTCCAGAGGTGCCCGCGGACCGCGATGGCCCGCAGGCATCATCCACCTCAGCCGGCAGCAGGAGTCCGCGGCGCTGTGTCCGCATCCTCGTGGCCCGGAATCCAGTCACCGCGCCCTTCAGCGCGCACGCGCACCTCGATGGTGAGTCGCACTTCGTCGTGCAACACCACTGGGCACGCGTGGTTGCCAACCATCTTCAAGGCGCTCGCGAGCTTGAGCACGCGTTGCTCGAGCGGGAACCCACCGGCCGCAGCGGCTTCCGCGATCTCGCGGACACCGACCGAGCCGTAAAGATTGCCGGCCTCGCTGGCCTTGGAAACGAGGGTCACTGAGAAACCAGCCAAACGGCCGGCCAGTTCCTTCATTTCCGTCAACATCGTCGCCTCTTCGGCGAGCCACTGCGCGCGGACCTTGTCCACGCGGCGGATGTTCTCAACCGAGGCCGGCACGGCAGCTCCGGTGGGAAGCAGGTAGTTGCGTCCGTAGCCCTCACGCACGCGCACGCGAGCGCCGCGCTTGCCGAGGTGCTCCACGTCCTTCACCAACAAGAGATCCAGCATGGTGTCAGCTCCTCAGCCTGTGTAGCCCATGAGCGCGAGGAAGCGAGCCCGCTTCACCGCGTACTTGATGGCCTTCTGGTGCCTGGCGCAGCCCGTCGAGCGCTTGCGCGACACGAGCTTGCCCTGTCCCGTCACCATGCGCTGGAGAAGGTCCAGATTCTTGTAGTCGATTCCCACTGCGGGATCGAAGCGCGTATCGACTGGTTCGGCGGGGACAGGAGCCGGAGCCCCCTCCTCTGCCTTCGGTTTCTTCTTCACCGCACAGAACCTGCACGGCAGCCGCTCGGCGAACTTCTTGAACTTGTTCTTCTTCTTGCGGCGTTCTTTCATCTGCTTGGACATCATGGCCATGTGAATCTCCTTCAGTTGCCTGAGCCGGCATCCATGTCACGGCCGTCGTATTCGTCACGATCGCGCCAACCGCCGCGGCGATCACCCGGCTCCTCCCACTCGTCTTCGCGCTTCCTGGGCTCGCGACGGGGGCGGAGAGCATCGATCTCGGCAGCAGTGCGCCAGATCGGGAATTCGGGGACGGCGAGCACGAGAGCGCGCAGCACGTCCTCGGAGATGTTGACGTCGTGCATGAGCCCCTGGATGGAGCCTGCGGGCGCCTCGAAATGCGCGAGGATGTAGGTCGCGCGTTTCTGGTCCTTCACGGGATAGGAGAGCTTCCTCTCGTCCCAGAGGTCCACCTTCACGGGCTTGCCGTGATGCTTCTCGAGGAGCGCGTTCACGATGTTCGTGCCGCTCCCGTTCTCGGCGTTGACCTTGCTGTTGGGCAGCAGGAACATCGCCTCATACCGATTCACTTTTGCTTCGGACACAGTGAGACCCTTTCCTGGTCATGCGCTCTGCGCCATGGACACGCCCTGCGTCGCGGTGCAAACCGCGGACTCCGCAGGGCGAGGCCCCGAAGATTCCCTCTTCGGGACGATGCGGAACGCCATGCCGGCGGAGCGGACACCCTCGGGTGCCACTCCACGCGACATCACTTCTTTTCCTTGCCCTTCTCGGATGCGGCGGGAGCCGCATCGTCGGTGGGCTTCTTCTCTGTGAGAACCACAGGCTCCGATGGCGCGCCCTCGACGGGGGCAACGACTTCGAGGGCCTTGTAGTGATGGCTGACGAGCGTCTTGTGCGGCGAATCCGTGAGCGTCACGCCCGCGGGCAGCACCACGTCCTTCGCTTCGATATGACCGCCGACGGCCAAGTCCGCGATGGAGACCGTGAGGCCCGACGGAATGGCGCGCGGCAGGCACGACACGTGAACGTCGCGGTTGATGAATTCGATCAGGGCACCCGGCACCGGCAGGGGCGGATTGATGAACTCGATGCTCACGTTCACCACGACGGGCTTCTTGTCATCCACACGGAGGAAGTCCATGTGAACCATCTTGTCGCCAACGGCGTTGAAGCCGATGTCCTTCAAGAGGCACATCTGCTTCTTGTCGCCAACCATGAATTCGAACATGCGCGCACCGCGACGAAGCGCGAGCTCCATGGCGTGGGCTTCGAGGCTGAGAGCGCGCGGCTCGCGGCCTTCCCCGTAAAGGATGGCCGGAATGCGCCCCGCGTTGCGGATGCGCTTGCACTCCTGGGAACCCTTCTTCTCGCGGAACTCGACAGGCAGGCTCACGATTTCCATCAGACCGATCTCCTCACGACTCTCCGCTTCCGCGCAGGGCGCGGAAGTGGTCGCGCCGGAACACCCACCACCGTGGAGTCCGCCGCAACATTGCGTTCACTCAGGACCACCGCGCCAGCTCCTGTCCGGGCCTTGCGGCCAACACGGACAGGCGCCACGAGAATGGTGCCAGCACCCAGCGACACCCCGGCCCCGATGCGTGTCCGGTGCTTCCGGACTCCGTCAAAGTTGGCCGTGATGCAACCGGCCGCCACATTGGCGTCCTCGCCGACGTCCGCGTCGCCGAGGTAACTCAAATGCAGGGCCCGGGCCCGCCGTCCGAGGCGCGAAGCCTTCACCTCCACGAAGTTGCCCACGCGGGCACCCTCTTCGAGGCGAGCCCCATCGCGCAACACTGCGGCGGGGCCAACGGAACAGCGGGCGGCGATGCTAGCACCCCGCCGAATCACCACAAAAGGATGCAGCACAGTGCCTTCGCCGACGCGGGCACCAGGTTCGATGACCACATGCTCGGGGCTCGGGATGATCACGCCGCCAGCCCGAAGCTCTTCGATCACACGGGCTTGGAGTTCGCGACGCGCTGCGTCCAACTCGCGCGGCGTGTTCACCCCGCGCGCCTCCTCCGCATCGTTCAGTTGGAAGGCGTGCGCCTTCACCCCCGCGAGGGCCACCAGGTCGGTCAGGTAGTACTCCCGCTGGGCGTTCTTGCGCCCGACGAGCGGCAGCAGGCGATGCAGCGCTTCCACACGCACCACGAACTGCCCCGCGTTGATCTCCCGGATCGCGCGCTGCTCTGCGTTGCAGTCCTTCTCCTCGACGATGCGCTCGAGCTTGCCCCCGCCGTCGCGGAGGATGCGGCCCAGCCCCTTGGCATCCGCAACGGAGGCCGTGAGTACCGTCACATCGGCCTTGGCCTTCCTGTGCGCTGCCGCCGCGGATTGGAGGGTTGCTGCGCGCACAAGCGGCGCATCCCCGCACACGATGAGCACATCAGCGCCCGCCGTCGGCAGGAGCTTCTGCGCGGCCATCACGGCATGTGCTGTGCCAAGCGGCTTGCGCTGTCGCGCCCAAGCCAGTCCTGCCGTTGAAGAGAAGGCTTTTTTCATGACCGGAAGGTGCCGGCCACCGACCACGATGTTGGTCCTACATCCAGCGCTGGCGAGCGCCAAGAGGACATGCCCGAGCAGCGGCGTGCCCAGCAGGTCCGCGAGAACCTTGGGTCCTTGGGTGCGCATGCGTTTGCCTTCACCCGCCGCGAGCACCACGGAGATGAGTTTCCGCGCCATCCGGCTTGCTCCTTCGGAGTCGGCCTCCTGCCGGAGGCCGCGGTGATCCGCGATCGAAAAAAGCGGGGTTCGGAAGACTGAGCTCCCGAACCCCTGCTGAGATTACCCTGCTAGGACTCGAACCTAGAACAAGAGGGCCAGAACCTCTCGTGTTACCGATTACACCACAGGGTAGTCACGGTTCTGGCGAACAATGTTCGAGCTCGAACGGTGGAATGTTAGGCCGCATCACCGACCGGATCAAGCAGGCGCGTCGCGTGCGCACCGGAAGCGGGGCTGTGGAGCGTTGCTGTTCCGCAAGGGCACTTGCGCTCGTACCATGCTCCCCACCTACCCTGTGGTGTAATCGGTAACACATCAGTTTTTGGTACTGAGATTCCAGGTTCGAGTCCTGGCGGGGTAATCAGGCGAGTGTCCGGCGCAGAAGATCGAGCGCCGCACTGGCGGCGCGTTGGCGGACATCTTCGCGCGCACCGGGAATCAAGAGACTGCGGCTCTGGGTACCTGCGGGCCCCGCGACAGCAACGAACACGCGCCCCGCGGCAACGCCGCGCGCATCCGGGCCGGGTCCCGCGACACCGGTGGTAGCCAGTCCGAAATCGACACCCCATGCGCGCCGCACACCCTCCGCCATGGCTCTGGCCACGCATTCCGAAACGGCGCCCTCCAGTTCCAACAGCTCTGGCGCCACTCCGAGCATGGCCATCTTTGCGGCGTCGTCGTAGGCGACGATGCCGCCCCGACAACAACGCGAGGCTCCTGCCTGACTGATGAGCCGCGCCAGCACCAACCCGCCGGTCAGTGATTCCGCGATGCCCAGCTTCGCAGCGCGTGCGCTGAGGCGCGCCAAAACCACGGCCTCGAGACTCTCGCCCTCCGCACTCACCAGATGTTCGCCGAGACGCGCTGCCGCCAGTGCGCTGACACGCTCCAATTCCTCCGCATGTTCCGCGTCTGCTTCGCAATGCAGGCGCACTTCACCCGCACCCGGATAGCTGCCGACGAGAACCGGTCCTGTGCGGAGCATGAGATCGCGGATTTGTTCTCCGAGCGCCGCCTCGGGAATTCCGGCCACGGTGAGCGTGCGAGAGATCCGCCGCGAGACAGGGCCGGGGTGCGCCAGCAACCAATCACGAAGCGATGTGTCCGCGATCGCCAGCACCTCGCCGGGCACGCCCGGCAGCACGAGCAACTGCGCTGGGCCGAGGGACATGACGAACGCGGGTGCGGTGCCGCGCGGGTTCGCAAGGGGTGTAGCCCCGACTGGAAGATCCGCCTGACGGAGGTTCACCTCTCCCGGAGTACGCCCCGCAGCCGCGAAGAACGCACGAACCATGGCTTCTGCAAGTGGGTGACGCGCCCGCGGGACTTGCGCGGCCGCGGCAACGGCGTCCGCCGTGAGATCGTCCTCTGTCGGACCGAGACCGCCTGTCGCGATGACCAGACTGTGTCGCCGACAGAGCTCGTGCAGTGTCGCCACAAGGGCCGGCTTGTCGTCCGGAATCACACGCGCCTCGGCGACGCGCCAACCCTGAGCGTCGAGTGCACGGATGAGCGTCGGAAAGTTGCCTTCGCGCACGCGTCCCGCGACGAGTTCATCGCCGATGGCCAGCAGCGCGGCGGTGCTCACGTCATTTCCTCGACCACTTGTCGCCGCGTTGTTGCTGGATCTGCTGGATCCACATTTCGTCATCCGCAGCATCAGCCGGCAACGACATCAGTGCCTCTTCGCCGAGAAGTCCCCCGAGCAATTGCCGCGCTTCCGCCGGGAGCGGCTCGCTGCCGTGGCGCAGGGCTTGCAAGAGACCCGGCAGGAAATGCGCAAACGCGAGTGTGTCCAGCCGCTCGGCTTTCCAGACGGTGGTGCCCGCAGGCGTCCAGGTGAGCACACTCTCGGCTCCTGTCCGATCGACCACCTGCAAGGTGCGTCGCTCCTGCGTGAGACGCACCAATTCAGTGCGTCCCGATGTTTTCATCTGCGCTGCAAAACAGAGCGGGTCCTCGGCACTGTTGACCGAGAGAAGCAGCGCCGCCTCATCTTCGAGTGCGGCGCCCACGATGGCATGGGCATCGCGGAATCCGCCATCAGCGACAGGTCGCCGTTCGTCTGCGGCCATGCCCTGCCAGAAGCCGGAGATTTCCTCGCGGAAGATGAAGATCAGGGCGCCCACCGCCGCAACCTTCAGGAGATTGCGACGGAGCAAGGCACGATCCAGAGGTGGGCGCTTCTCACCCATGCCCATCCACGCAATGAAGATTCCCAACTCGTAGAGCAGGCAGAGCGGCACAGCCAGGAGGCTCTGCGTGATCGGGTCCGGCGGCGTCAGGACCGCCGAGACGATGAAGATGATGAGGATCACCCAGCGGCGCTTCTCGCGGAAGGTCTTGATCTCGACAAATCCGAGCCGCGCCAGCGCGATCATCACCGTGGGGATCTGGAAGGTGAGCCCGAGAACGAGCGTGAACAGGGTGAAGAGGGACAGGTACTCGGACAACGAAATCATGTTCTGAATGAGATCGGGGTCCGGGAACGCGAGCAGGTACTTGAGGCCGATCGGAATCAGCACGAAGTAGCCGAAGAGCACACCCGCAAGAAAGAGGACGAGACAGAGCGGCGCGTAGTTGTAGACGTGCTTCTTCTCGCGCGCGTAGAGACCGGCGGCAACGAAGCCCCACATCTGCCAGATCCAGTAGGGCGCCATGGCGATGAGCCCGACGATCAGCGAGACCTTCAGGTAGGCGAAGACACCGGCCGCGGGCCCGGTGACCATGAGTGCAGGGCTCTGCCCGATGGACATCATGGCGTCGCGATAGGGCATCACGATCACCTGCATGATGTCGCGACACCACCAGAAGGCGCAGCCGACGCCGATGGCCGTCACCCAAGTCGCCCGCATCAGCCGGCGACGCAACTCATCCAGATGTTCCCCGAAGCTCATCCGGGACGCACCCAGTTCCAGTTCGGTTTTCGCCTCGTCTGCCAAGTCCGGCTCCCAAAAGCACCGCGGGCCCCACCGACGTATCCGGCGGGGCCCGCGATGTTACGCAACCCGATGGGTCACTGCTTCAGGAACGGTGTCAGATCCTGGGCGCGGATCACCTCGACACCCCAGAGCATGGCGTTCTTGTAGTCCGCCGAGGCCGTGAGTTCCTCACCTTCAGCGTCTTCCTTCTCGCCGAGCACGAGGAAGGTCGTGTTCACATCCACCTTCTCGCCGATCTTCGCACCAGCCGCCGCGAGGATGCGCGTGGCCACGTCGCGGGTATAGCGACCCGGGAGCTGACCGAGGAATGCGAACGTGACCGATTCCTTCGCATCGAAGAGCGGGCTGTAGAGCCAGTCGCCAGCGCCGATGGTGCCAGTACCGTTCTCGTCGATACGCGCCTCGCTCATGTCGGGACGCACGTCCGTGACGGTGACCCAGCCCTTGTGGATGCGCTCGCCGCCCTTGCCGTTCCCGAACACGCGGAAGCGGGTGCCGCGACGCAGCATCTGCTTGCCGGTGACATCGATGAACACGCGACCGCTGGTCGGGTCCGCGGAGAGCACCATGCCATCGGAAGTCACGGTCGCACGCTTGATGCGCTGCTCGGACTTCACCGCGCGGACGGTGGACTCCATGTCCTTCTTGTCCACGAGCAGAGCCTGCTTTTCCTTGTTGAAGTTCTCGCGCGCGGTGTCGAGTTCAGTGCTGACGTTGCGGATCTTGCCCTGCACGTCGTCGTTCTGGGTGCGCACCTCGGCGAGCTGATTCGTGAGGCGGCTGACGTTGCCCTCGAACTCGCTCTGCATGCGCGCCTTCTCTTCAGCGTGGGCCGTCGCGGCCTGGCTGATCTGGCTTGCCTGGCTTTCGTTCTCTGCCTTCAGGCGCGCGATGTCCTGGTCCTTCGCCGAGAGCTGGCCCTTCAGGGCCTTCACGCGGGTGATGGGCACATCGAGCGCCGCCACGAGACTGGCCGGACGTTCGCTGGGCGCATCAACCTGCTGGCCAATGCCCTCGAGCACGCCATTGAGCGTCTTCACCACGCCATCCGCAACGATGGCGGCGGGCTCGGTGACGGTCGTGTCCCAAGGCACGCTGGTGGGCACTCCGCCGCCGATGAGCGGCGCAACGGTCGCGTAGTAGTCGCGATAGAACTCCATCTGCGCGGTGGACGCGGCAGAGCCCTTCTTGGCGGCTTCCGCCTCGCCGACGAGCTTTTCGTTCTCGGTCATCTGGGTGAACCAGAGGACGCCGAAGATCAGCGTCACGATGAGCACGAGAATGAGAACGAGCAAACTGACGGCACCACGCTGACTGGAAACAGATGACATCGCGGCATCTCCGTTCGCGCGCCCCGCGACAAACCGCGGAGGTCGAACTGCATATTCCAACGCGCCCTGCGGACCGATCCGACCGGGCGTCGCCCGTTGCGATACCACAGGCAGGTCCCGGGCATCCCCTTTCACGAGCGGGCAGGATGATAGTGACGCCCCCGCGGGTCCGTCAAGCGACGCATTCGACTTGGCCGGGCTTTGACCGGGCGCTTGCAAGTCCCTAGCATGGCGGCACATGGGCCTCCAGCTCGGCGGCCTCTTGAACTCCATGCAATCGCTCTCCACGTGCCGACCGCTCATCCTCGGGCTCCTCGGTGGCATCGCCTCGGGAAAAAGCCTCGTCGCAGAGGTCTTCCGACGCCACGGAGCGCTGGTTCTCGATGCAGACAAGGGCGTGGCCGCTCTCTTCGAGGAACCGGCCATCAAGCAGTCACTGGCGGACCTCTTTGGCGCGACCGTGTTCGATACCGCCGGCGGGGTCAACCGCCAGAGGCTCGCGGCCATCGTCTTTGCTCCGGACGGCAGAGCGCTGCGGAAGAGCCTCGAAGACCTGCTGCACCCTCGTGTTGAGCGGGCTCTGGTTGAGGCTCTCACGGCGGCTCTTGCAGCGTCGCCTGTCCCGGATGTCGTGCTCTTCGACGTGCCGCTGCTCGCCGAGAATCCGCGCCTGCTCCTCCTCTGTGAGCGGCTCATTTTTGTTGCCGCACCCGAAGAGGATCGCGAGCGTCGCTGCCGCGAAGTCCGCAACTGGAAGGCTGGCGAGCGAGCGCGCCGCGAACAACTGCAACTCCCTCTGCCGGAAAAACGGGCCCTCGCGCGTCACGTGATCGTGAACTCTGGTAGCGTCGCTGACATCGAAGAGGCGGCACGGGAACTCCACTCCGGAGTGCTGGCCGCGCACCGTTTGGCGGAGGAACTGGCCCGTCATGGCCCGAAGGCCCATGGCGGATTGGGACCAGAAGCCCGAGCACGCGATGGAGCACGGAGAGACCGAAGCGGAAGTGGAACAGACGGCGGAGGCGCGCCACAGCGCTGAGGCCGCGTCACTGCGCCGCCACGCGGACTATGACCGGGTGAAGGCCGCGCCTTCGGTACATGCGCGCCTGCATCAACTGGGCGAACGCGAGCTGAGAGAGGAAGCAAGAAGACTCGGTCTTCAGCCGGAACCACGCGCGCCTCGCGAACAATGGGTGCAAGCCCTTGTCGCCCGTGAGCTCGCGGAAGAAGGGCTCCCTGTTGCGGACGGCATCATCGAAGTGTTGCCGCAGGGCTTCGGATTCCTCCGCAATCACGCGGTGGACTACATGCCCTCCAACGACGACATCTACGTGAGCCCCAGTCAGGTCCGACGCTTCGAGCTCCGGACCGGGATGCACGTGGTCGGCGTGAAAAGAGCTGCAGAAGAAGGCGAACGTTTCACCGCTCTGCTCAGGATCGAAAGCGTGGACGGCACCGCGGCAGTGGAATCGGGACCGCGCCCGCGCTTCGATGCGCTCACGCCCGTACATCCGCACCAGCGCCTCATTGTCGAACACGCAGCGGGCGCTCATGCGAGCAGGCTCATCGACATGTTCGCGCCGATCGGACTCGGCCAGCGCGCCCTCATCGTCGCACCGCCGCGTGCCGGCAAGACGCTGCTTCTGAAAGAGCTCGCCATCGGGCTCAAGGCCAACCAACCCTGGCTGCATCTCGTGATGCTGCTCGTGGATGAACGCCCCGAGGAAGTCACGGATCTGCGCCGCTCCGTTCCGGGTGAAGTCGTGAGCTCCACCTTTGACGCGACGCCGGAACGGCATTGTCATGTCGCACGCCTCGTGATCGAACGCGCACGTCGGCTCGTGGAACAGGGCCGTCATGTGGCCCTGCTGCTCGACTCCATCACGCGCCTTGCGCGTGCACACAACGCGGCCAGTCCGAATTCGGGACGCATTCTCTCGGGCGGCGTGGATGCAACCGCTCTGCAAATGCCGAAGCGCTTCTTCGGTTCCGCCCGTGCCACCGAGGAAAAGGGTTCGCTCACGATGATCGCCACCGCGCTGACGGATACCGGCTCACGGATGGACGAAGTGATCTTCGAGGAATTCAAAGGCACCGGCAACTCCGAGATCGTGCTCGATCGCACCGCTGCCGAGAAACGGCTCTTCCCCGCGCTCGACATCCTGCGCACGGGCACGCGCAAGGAAGACCTGCTCCTCGACCCGGAAGAAATGAAGCGCGTCACGGCGCTGCGCCGGGTCCTCGCCGGCCTGAAGCCCGATGAGGGCCTCGAACTCCTGCTGCAACGGCTGACGCGCACCCCCAACAACGCCGCCCTGCTGATGTCGATGGCGCTGTGATCAGCGCGCCGCAAGGTGCGCACGCCACTGTCCCGCACGTGCCGCGGACTCGGCATCCGTTGCGCGGAGCGGCAGAGCGACAAGATCCTTCAGCAAGGCGCGCGCGAGGGCGCGATCCGCTTCACAGCGCACCGGGCTCGAACCACGCTCCACCAGCAAGACCAGCGCGTCCAGCTGCGGGTCTGTGAATTCACGAGCCGTCAGCCACTGGACCTCGCGCTCAAGAGGCAGACCGAGCGCGCTCGTCGCATCCGCGAACCACTGGCTGCGCGCGGACTTGCCATGCACCTCGCTCCACTGCCGGAAAGCCTCGGTGCGCTTCGGCGGCGACGCATCGCGGGGTGCCTGAAAGGTGAGCGCCTCGAGTGCGCGCTCCGCGGATTCATCGCCCTCGGGCGCCAGCAGGAGACGCGCCAGCAAGGGTTGCAGGGCCTCCTCGCAACCGAGCCGCGCCAAGGCCAGCGCTGCAGCGCGTGCGAGAGCGGGCTCCGCAGCAGCGAGCCACGGCAGAATCAACGGCTTCGCTTCAAGTCCGAGCGCGCGTTGCAACACGGAGACAGCGAGAATCTTCAGCTCCACATGATCCGCGTGCTCGAGGATGTCGCGAATGCGCGCCGTCGTCGCGGAAAAGGTCGCGAGGATCTCGAGCGCTTCCCGACGCTGCGGCAGATCGCCGGCTTCGCGCACGATGCCGTGCAGCGCTTCCGCTGCGCGCGCGCCACCCGCCGCGCTGAGGGCTTTCAGCACAGCCGCTCGCTCGGCGATGCCGCCGTCACGCCAACACTGCATGGCCCGCGCAACACCTTGCTCTCCCATCACCGTGCCGAGAGCTGCGATGGCGCGCACGCGCAAGTTGGCGTCGGTGCCGCTGACGAGGCGCTCGAGAAGATCCGGCGTCCTCGGGTCGCGCAGCGTCGCGAGGCCACCAAGACAGGCCGAACGCACGGCACTGTCTTCGTCCCGGAGACCAGCGAGCAGTTGCTCGGCAGCTCCTTCGCCACCCCGGCGACCGAGTGCGCCAGCCGCCGCTGCGCGCACAGACGCCGCATCGCTGGCGAGCGCCAGTCCGAGTTCTTCGCGTGGCAGGGCATCCGTCAATTGTGCGAGAAGGTCCGCTCCTTCGCGTCCGGTGACGCGCGCTGCGAGCACCAGCATTTCGAGCCTGGCCTTCGGCGCAGCGCGCACGATGACCGCCGCAGCGAGCATCCGCTCACCCGCACCCTCAAGGCCGCTGGCGAGCACGACACTCGCGAGTCTCTCCGAGGCCGAGCGCAGCCACGCCTCCGGCATGTGGGCAAGCACGCCCGCGGCTGTGACCCGCGCGCGCGCATCCAGGCTGGAGAAACTCCCGGCCGCCAGTTCGGCGATGGCTTCCATGCGCCGGGCCCGATCCGTGATCGCGATGAGTTTCGTTCCTGTGCTCTGGAGTGCTTCGGCTCTCGCCGCGGGATTCTCTCCCGGCACAAAGCTCTGCCATGCGCGCTCGAGGCTGAGCCGCTCGGTCAGCTCGACGAGACGATTCAAGTCTGCGGATGGCTCGGGTGCCTCGATGCGTTGGAAGCGGGCTCGCGCGCCGGGCAACGCGACGATGAGGCGCCACTCGACTCCTTTGCGCCCGGCATCCTCGGAGAGACCGCGCTGGCCCAGCATGTTGCAAGCGCGCAGCAGCGCGGCGACCTCGGCACAGGCCTCCGGCTCCATCCAAGTACCACCCTCGCTGAGTGCGCGCAGCGCCACCGCGTCGAGATGCAGGGACCACTCGAGACGTCCGTCCCGGAAGCGCTGCAGACTGAGGCGCAAATCGGTTTCGGCTTTCGCATCCAGGACCGCGAGCGCGCGCTCGGCATGGAACACGGCTGCGTTGCCGGCCCACCAACGTTTCCACGCCAGTGCATCTGCACCGAATTGTCGCCCCGAAAGGCGCGCCAGTTTCCGCCACACGAGATTCTCGATGGTGGAGTAGTCGGGATAGAAGGTGCCTCCGGCCACGGCATCGATCAGGAGTGGCACGAGCAGCGTATCGGCGAGGCGACGATCCTCCTCCGCGGCCGATGCCCAGCACACATTCGTGAGCACGATGGCAGCGGAAGCGCGCAGGAATGGATCGCCGGATTTCAGCCAGGCGCTCAAACTCTCGCGCCGCGCCGCTTCCACCGGGAGCAGCGTGCCGCCGTGCAGGTCCTCGTCCTCGACGAGCGCGAGCAAGGCATGCGCGGCTTGACGCTGCGGCGCCGTGCGCGCGAGTTCCAGCAAGCGCACGCGCGCTGCCTCGACGCCGAGGCGACCGAGGTGCTGGACCGCCGTGGCAGCCACGACGGCTTCGGGATCGGCGAGTGACTCGAAAAACTCGCTGCGCTGTTCGCAGCCAGGAATGCGTCCGAGCAGATCGAGGGCGGTTGCGCGCGCGGGACTGCGCTTGCTCTGAAAGAGGGCCAGCACGGTCGGGAGATGCTCTTCCTCGAGTCGCGCAGGGAGAGCGCGCGCGGCACTCTGACGCACACGCGCCGAGCCGTGGCTGAGCATGGGCAGGACGACAGCCGTGCCAACCTTCGCATCGATGCGCACGAGCGCGGCCATGAGGTCGGGCAGCCCGGCGCGGTTGCTCGGGTCCGCGATGGCGAGACGGAGCGGCTGCACGGCCGAGGCTTCGCGCATCTCTCCCAGCACCCACGCGGCGCCCGATTGCACACGCCAGTCGTTGTGCTGGAGAGCGCTGACGAGTCGAGGCACCACTTCCCTGCCGAGCCCCGAGAGCACCAGCGCCGCTTCACGCGCACCCGCCTGAGGCCACTGGGCAAGACGCGCGAACAAGTCCCCGACGGGATCACGCGCGGGTTGTGCAACGGCAGTACCGCTCGTCGCCGGAGCAGGCTTCTCCTGAGTTTTTTCGGCCGGCTTCGGGCGCACTGGCGGCGGCGAGAAGACGGGGTCCTGCGCACCCAGGAACATCCCGATGAGAGAGACGAGCAGCATTGAACGCATGGAAGCCTCGACTCCAGTTCCGAAAACCGCGTGGGGATCACCAGTCTATGGGCGCGGGTGCAGCAGCATCAAGGCGCACCCAGCCAGCCGGAGACACGCAACTGTCCGTCCGGGTCGGGGTTGACGCGCAGACTCACGGCCACGCCGCTCTTGGCCACCAAGCGGACAAGGAATCCGCCCGGATCGATGCCGAGTTGTGCCAGCCGCCGCACGGCGGATTCGGCGTCGAGTTCCTCTCCGCGCGGCCAGTGGCCTGCATGCAGTTGGCGGCCCGTGAAGGCCTCCACACGATCGGCCATGCGGCCTGCGCGAGCGATCTCCGCGATGTGGCCTGGCAGGTTCTGACGCAGTTCCTCCGCACTCTCCCAGTCGCGCGTGAGCATGCGAAAAGGCGGCATGCAATGGGAGAGCGCCGCTTCCGCATCGGCATCGATGCACGCCTTCACGAAGGCTGTCGCCTCAGCCTCTGCAGAGCGCGCGCGCGCGGTGTCGAGGGCTGATTCCTCGTCCGCGCAGGAGAGCACGAGGGTGAAAAGAAGACAGAGCACGGCTGCACGTCGCATGGGCCCATTCTCTGCGGCTCCTGCGCTCCGGTCCAGCCGGGTTCACAGGGCGTCTTGCGGCCGGAACTCCGGACTGACCGCGCTCTGCAACGCCATGAGGTAGTCACGCGCGTCCGCATCGCCGGCCGCGAGGACCTTTGCCGCCGTGCTGCGCGCCAGATCCAGCAGCCTGTCCTCGCGCACGCGGGCAACGCGGAGCACACCGCCATGGCCAGCCTGGCGCACTCCGAGGACCTCACCCGGACCACGTTGTGCGAGATCCGCATCGGCCAGCCGAAAGCCGTCCCGTTCGCGCACGAGGGTTTCCATGCGTTGCAGGGCCTCCGGCTTGGCCCCTGCACCCGGCACGATGTGACAAGTACCGGCCTTCGCACCACGCCCCACGCGACCGCGCAACTGATGCAGCGTCGCGAGACCATGCCGCTCCGCGCCGAGGATGACCATCTGGGTGGCCTCAGGCACATCGAGCCCCACCTCAACCAACACCGTGGCCAGCAACACGAGCGTCTGACCCGTGCGAAAACTCTCGAGGCCTGACTGCCGCTCTTCCGCCGTCTGGGCTCCGTGCACCATCGCGACGGGAATCCCCGCCAGTTCGCGCCGCTGCCAGCGCACACCTTCGCGCACGAGCGCGGGAACTCCTGCGGCCGTGATGGCGGGAAAGACGACGAATGATCGTTCGCCGCGCGCCGCCGCTTCACGCACCGCAGCGAGTGCCTCCTCCACATTGGCGAGGCGCGTGGTCAGTCCGGCCCGCCCCGGCGGCATGCCCGCGAGTTGCGAGCGCGGCAGATCACCGAGCAAGGTGAGCATGAGCGTGCGCGGAATGGGTGTCGCGCTGACAGAAAGCGCGTGCACGGCCACGCCCATTTTCACCGCCGCCAGTCGGTTGCGCACTCCAAAGCGCTGCTGTTCGTCGATGACGACCAGACCCAGCCGTTTCCCGTCGAGCTTCGCTCGCAGTACGGCGTGAGTGGCGGTGATGATGTCCGCCTCGGCGAGCTCGCGGGCCCGCGCAGCGCTGCCGCCGGTCTTCAGCGCGAGCTTCACCCGCGACCCCTTGAGCCAGCGCACGAGCAGTTGGTGGTGCTGTTCTGCGAGTTCCTGCGTGGGCGCGAGAAAAATCACGCTCCGCCCCGCCGCTACCGTTGCGAGCGCCGCAGCCACAGCCACCGCGGTCTTGCCGCTGCCCACGTCCCCCTGCAGGACGCGCCGCATCGGGCGCGTGACTTGCATGTCGGAGAGAATCTCATCCAGCACAGTGCGCTGACCGGCAGTAAGGGCGAAGGGCAGGCGCGCATCGATCCGGGCCGCGATCTTCTGCGAGACCCTGATCTCTGGGGCAAGAGCTGCGGCCCCGCCCGTCCCCAGCGCCACCAGCAGAGCGACGAACCGGTCGAACAGCAGACGCTCCATTCCTGCATCGGCCTCAGTTTCCAGGACAGGCTCATGCACGCGCCGGAAGGCCAGACCGAGCGGCAACATCTCGGCGCCGATCCAGGCTGCGAGCGGATCAGGAAGATCCAGTTGCAGCGCTTGGTGAATCAAACCGCGCAGCGTGCCTGCCGCGAGTCCCGGGATGGTCGGCCAGCGCGGATGCAGGGTTTGCAGTGCGCGCGCCAGCTCTTCGTCACTGCCGACGACCTGACAGCGCTCGATGACGAACGGCTCCTCGGCAGCGCTTGCGCCGCGCCCGGTGAGGAGCAGTTCCGTGCCGGGCGGCCATGAGAGATTGCTCCCTCCACGTCCGTACCAACGCGCCCTGAGACGGCCCTCCTCTGAGCGCAATGTCAGCTCGAGGAATCCCCCGCGCCGTCCGCGCATCCTGCCGGTTCGCACACGTTCCAGTACCGCCGTGAAAGCGCACAGCCCGGCCACGGGCCGCGGCACCAATTCCGGCGTTCGCGCGTAGCCAACGGGAGTGACCAGCAGGAGCTCGAGAAGCTGATGGATGTCCGCCGCAGCGAGACACTTCTCACGCTCGGGACCAATGCCCTTCAGGCCGGAGAGTGGCGCGAGAAGGCTCGTCACGGCAGGGCATCGAGCGAGCGGACGATGTCCGCCACATCGAGACCGTAAGCACGCAGGCACGTCGCGAGTGCATCCGACTCGGCCACCACGCAGCGCGTGCAAGGCAGCCCGCGTGCTTCGAGAAACTCCGCCGCACCGAGCCGTGCAGCGAGCACATCCATGACGCGCATGGAGGGGGTGATTTCCGGACGTTCCGCAGTTGCTTCGGCGGCCATGACGCCAAGGTTGTGCGCCACGGCCTCTCCGGTCAAGCGCGTGATAGGCTGCGCCACATGTTGCACGCCAGCGCCTCCCTTGCCATGTGCTGCATCGTCGGAGCTCTCGCGCTCGCTCAGGCTCCCGATCCCAAGCGTGTTGCGGCCGCAGAGGAAGCTCTCACTCGGGCGCGCGAAGCCCTTGCCACGAGCTACGAGTCGCTGGAAGCCGAATTGAAAACGGGCGGAGAGCGAGTGAAGAGTCTCCTCCTTGCGGAGCTCCGTCCCGTCGCTGACAACTGGCGCAACGCCACCGCACCTCAGGTCATCAAGCTCCTCGGCGAAGGTCGAAAAAAACTACTCTCTCTCGCGCGACATGACGACCGCAACCTCGCTGAACTCGCAGCCTGGATGGCGCAACGGTTCAACGGCCTCGTGCAGGAAAAGGGTGCTGCTCTCGCAAAGGAATCCACCGAGGACTTGTGCGGCATGCTCCTGAGCCCGCTGCTGGACAGCCGCGCTTTCCACGAACGCTGGAATGCCGAACTCGCGCCGCTCCTTCCTTCCGCCGAGGTCTGGCGCAAGGCAACTCTCGATCTCGAAGGACTGCGCGAGGCGGCCGAGGTCGCCAAGGACCCCTCGCGCACCTTCCGCCGCGGCGCCCCGGCAGGCTTCGCACGCATCCCGGCGGGCACCTACAGCACGATCTTCAGTGGCGGTTTCTCCGGACAAGGAGTGCGAAAAAAAGACCGCCCCTTCGTGCTGGGGCACGACCTCTTCCTCGGCGTCGATGAGGTCACCCAAGCCGAATACCTCGCGTGGATCCTGAGCCTGAGTGAGGAGGAGCGTCGCCTGCACCAGCCTCGCGATGACAGTGGCAAGCCGCGCTGGGAAGCTGCAGAGGGAACGGGAGTGCTCGCTCTCGTGCCCGGCTCGGAGAAACTGCCGGTGACGGGCATCACACTCGCAAGCGCCATCGCATTTGCGAACGCCAACGGTGCGCGCCTGCCCACAGAAGAGGAATGGTGCGCCGCCGCTTCCGGCAAGGAACGCTTCGCGTACCCGTGGGGCGCGCGCTACGACAAGGGGCGTTGCAACGATCGCGACGGCGGTCTTGGTGCTCTCGCTCCGGTCGGCTCGTTCGCGGGCGCGCGAGGCCCCTTCGGCCACAATGACCTCGCAGGCAATGCCTCCGAGTGGACCCTCACGCTCGAATCCGGCAAGGTCCTGGAACCCGGCGCCGAACCACAGGAAAACGTTGTGGTCCGCGGAGGCTCATTCAAGAACAGCGGCGCGGATGTGACGACCGGCTGGGTCTGGTTGAAACGCGCGGTGGGTGACCGCGACACAGAGACCGGTTTCCGACTCCTCATCGATCCTGCGGCGAAGGCTCGCTGAGGCGCTGTACGCCTCGCACCCCGTCACGCGCGGCGTTGAACCAGCACGGCGAAATCCGTGTCGTCTTCGGCCTCGAGGCGCTGCGGCGTGGCCCCTTCGAGTGCCAGTGACTCTCCGCTCTTGAGCTGCAGGCGCTTTCCTTTCACTTCCACCGCCAGCGCGCCGTGGTGCACCACGATGGTCAAGGCGTGCGCCACCCCGAATTCCGGCGCTACCGCGACCGAGCCACGGCGGCCCTCACCGAGGAGAAGCTCCGTCTGACCTTGCTGCACGCCCCTGAAGTGGAATGCCCCGGCGCGCAGTTCGCGCGTCTGCTGCACGTTGGTCTCCGTGCGTTCTGCGAGGGACAGCAGACCGAAGGTGCTGATGCCGAGTCCCTCGGCGATGCGATCGAGGGTGTCGAGGTTGGGCTTGATGAGGTTGGTTTCGATGCGCGAGATGGGCGCATACGAAAGCCCGCAGGAGCGCGCGAATTTCTCGATGGTGAGGCCCTTTTGTTGGCGCAGCGTGCGGATGACGCTGAAGTCATAGCGTCGGCGGACCTCGTGGGCGCGCTGGTGCCTGGCGATGACCGAATTCGATTCTTCTGCGACGAGTTCGTCGCCCGTTTCTGAACGCGAAGACTGCGTGGCCATGACGGGCCTCCCTCTTGAAGCGGCAGGCGCTGCCTCAACAGCCCTATCGGGTGTGGCCCGAACCCGTCTTGCGATCAACTCCGGTTCGGGAGGAGTATTCTTCAGTGATCGAGAACAACGATCACGGATTCGCCCACATCAGGGTTGCCCTCGGCCGCACGCAAATGCACCGCGCGGAGGGATTCGATGGCGCCGAGAATCTCGTCGGCCACCCGTTGTGCGGGAGGGAGCAAGAAGACTTCCCAGCCTTGTGGAGGCTGAGGACGCACTGCATTGGCAGTCCACTCGAGCTTGCCCCGACTGGCCGCGGCAAGCAGTGCCGTCTCCATCGTTTGCAGCGGCTCCGCGCGCTGAACGAGCAGCGCGCGCACAGCCTCGATCGCAGCGGGCCCTTCAGCCACATAGAGGCGCCGTGTCTCGCTGCCGCGTACTGCTCCCGGTTCGGAAACCGCGCGCTTCGCCACCAGTTGCGCCTTCGTGCTGGGGACATCGGCATCCAGCGACTCCACGCTGAGGCCACGACCGGGCTTGCCAGCGCCATCGATCACGGAGATAGCGGCGCGTGCGTCTGCAACGAACGACTCGAAGGCGCGCGCACCGGATGCCACCGCTGCGTTGCAACGTGCGAGTTCGCGCTCGGACAGCGTCCGCTCGGGCGTAGCTGGCTCTGGAATGCTCTCGGCCCGTGCACGCTCCTGGATGAGTCCCGCTTCGCAGGAAAAACGCACACTCAGGCCGTCGTCCGTGGTTCGGCGCGGCAGCGTGAACGCGCGCGTGAGCATCGGCGCGCCAACCAGCGGAGCATTCTTGCGACGCAGGCCTGCGTGCGGTGCGCGCTTCTCGTCCGCTTCTTGATGGGCGTCCTGTTGCCGCGCGCCGTCAACACCAACTCCGCCTCCGGGGCTGTCCTCGGCAAGGCGGCCAAGGTCTTTGCTCCTCCCCTCTGTCGTGAGCGTCTCTCCCTGACCGGCTTCCGACCCCTCGGCAGTCACGCTCGGCGCAGGATCACCTGTCCATTCCGAGGGGCGTGACAGGAGCTCCACCACCCAACTTGTGAGTCCGACCACTGCGACGAGCACCGCAGCCCTCCGCAGCAGCGGGAAATAAGGGAAACGGCGACGCGCCGGGCGCAGCGCTCCCTGAAGGCGTCGAACCACGTCATCCGCAACAGGCGGGATGGCAGCCCTCCTGAGCTCCGCGCGCTGGCGCGCAAAGGCGCTGCTTGCGCTCCGACACGCCGCGCAATCGGTCAGATGCTGCTCGAGACGTGCCGCGTCCGCGGCATCCAACCGGCCATCGAGCGCAGCGCTCGAGAGCTCGCGGAAGGGCTCGCACGGATGCTCTTTCATGCGCACTCTCCCGAGAGCAGTTGGCGCAATCTCTCGCGCGCGCGAAAGAGCCGCGAGCGCACTGTGCCGGGCGGGATTTCGAGAATGAGTGCGATGTCCTCGTAGCTCCGGTCATCAATGTCGCGCAGGATGAGAATGGCGCGCAGTTCCTCGGGCAACTCTCGGAGTGCGTTCAAGGCGCGGCCGTGCTCCTCTTGCAACATGAGCGATGCACCGGCGTCCTCCGTCACAGCGGGTTCGGGATGATCCGTGGGACCGTCGCCGAGAGTTTGGGTCACATTCGGGCGGGCCTTGCGCGCGCGCGCCGCGGACACCACTGTGTTGTGCCCAATACGGCAGAGCCACGTCGAAAAACTGCTCTCGGAGGTGAAGCTCGCGAGCCCCCTGAAGGCCTTGAGCCAGGTCTCCTGACAGAGGTCGAGAGCGAGTTCGGGGTCGCGGGTCATGCGCAGAATGAAGGCGTGCAAGCGATCGGCATGGAGTTTCACCAAGGCCGTGAATGCCTCCTCCGACCCCTGCTGCGCGGCCTTCAGGAGTCCCGCTTCAGAGTGGATTGCGTCACCCAATCGGCATCCCTTCGACGCCTGCCAACCGGCCAGGTTCCGTCAGCAGCGCACGAGGTCGATACGGTTGGGGCGCGTCTTTGCCACCAGCCATGTCGTGGATGAACCGCCTTCCCGGTCGGGCCAGCGCAACGCCTTCAGCCCCTTCTTGAAGCGCGCTTCTCCGGGCTGAATGGAAACTTCCGTCTCTTCTTCGCGAATAACCGCGTAGCGGAAGCGGATGGAGTCATCATCCGTGGGGCCGAACCAGGTGAAGTTCGCCGCGGCCGAATCTGACTTCGGATCAGGACCGAGATGGGGCTTGAAGCCTGCGTTCATGGAGAGTCTCTTGCGGCTCGATCAGCCGCTCACGAATTCCGAGAAGGGGTTGACCGGATCCTCGAAGGCCTGACGCAGGCGCTGATCGGGATTCGGAATCACCACGGAGTGCCGATGATAGCCACGCTCGCGCGCAAGGCGCGTGCCTGAATCGACGGCCGCTTCCACATCACTTTGTGCACCAGCAAGAGTCACGAAGGCGTTGCCGCCGAGCCCCATGCCAAGCCGAATTTCGAGGAGACGTACGGCGGCGCATTTGGCCGCGCCGTCCGCTGCAAGCAAAGCGGCGCAGAGACTGGTCGTCTCGATGATGCCCACCGATTCGCGCACCGGTTCCGCCTTGCGTCCGCGGAGGACTCGCACGAGATCCGGGTGAGGCTGCGCGAGAAAAAGTGAATCGCGGAGTTCATCACGCGCCGCCGCGGCGCCGGCACCGAGAGCCTCACGGACGGCCTCCACACTGCCGCTGAAGAGCGCGATGAAACGACCGGGCGTGACCGGCCGCAAGGCCAGCACCTCCACGGTCGCCTCTTTCAGCACTGCATCCGCGGCGAGAAGCCCTCGGGCAACGCTCTCCCACTCGAGCATGCCGAGGGGCTTCGTATGCGGACGCACGCGCTCCACAGATCACCTGCGGCGGCGAGGCCGCTTCAGAGAACCGGCACCGGTATCGCCGCTCGAAGGTGCATCCCAGACGATTTCGAAGGACTCGTCCGCGCGGGTACTGGCCGCTGGGGCCTCAGAGCGCGGAGCTGGAGTCGATGCAGGCGCCGGAGCAGGCGCTGGTTCCGGCAGGGTGCGCGCTGGTTCATCCCACACGGGGATGAAGTCAGGTTCTGGCGGCGCTTCGGGAGCCGCACTCGGAGCGGATGCCGCGACATTCGGTTCACGTGCATCCTCGCCACGCGGTGCAGGACCACGCTCGCTGCCGAAGCGGTCGCGGCCACGGCCACGGCGTCCACGGCGGTCACCACGCTCCTCACGCGGTCCACCCTCGCCGCGTTCTTCGCGCGGCCCATTCACGCCACGCTCTTCACGGGGTCCGCGGTCTTCGCGCGGCCCGCGGTCTCCACGCTCCTCACGGGGAGCACGGTCTGCGCGCGGCCCGTTATCGCCGCGCCCTTCGCGCGCCCCGCGGTCGCCACGTTCCTCACGAGGCCCACGCTCTTCGCGCGGACCGCGATCATCGCGCTCGCGCCCTGCATCGCGGCCGTCTCTCGGTCCGCGTCCACCACGCTCGCCTTCGGGCTCGCGTTGAGAGCCTTCCTGCCCGAAGCCTCTTTCGGCTGCCCGTGGCGCCACCGCGATGCCGCGACGTCCAGCAGACATCTCGGGCACTTCGTCTCCGCCATCCTCCGCCGGTGTCATGAAGCAACTCACCACGCCTACAGCGGCGCCAGCGACCGGCAGGTCCTTCGGCAGATCGAAACGATCGCCAAGGGGTGCGAGGGCCACGAGCACCAGATCTCCGGCACCTGCACCCGCGCGGTCGACAACCACGAGTGCGCCGGTCCACTCCACCTCATGCTCGGGTTCAACGAGCAGGAATCTCAGGCCTTCGAAGGCCGGGTGGACCTTCGCCAATTCGACTTCACACTGCACTGTTCCGATGAACACGTTCGTCCTTCCTGAATCACCGATTCTCGCGGCCCGAGATGGACTCCAGAGCCACAGTCACTGCCTTCACCGCCTCCCGGATCGCGGATTCCGTTCCGCCGAGATAGAGCCTTCCGAATGCACCGGAGGACTGCATCTCGATCAATTTGACGGGAGCGGCCTTTTCCGCCTCGTTGGCGGCAATGGTTGCGTAGGCGGCGGGGTGAACCTCCAGAATGTAGAGGGTCTCGCCGCCGAGGATCATATCGCCGAAACGGATGCGGTTGATGAGCTGGGCCTGGTCGGGGTCGAGGTTGGTGATGATCTGCGAACTCATCACGCGCGGGCGCAGCCGATCCTCTTCCTTGAGGCCGAGGCTCGCGAGCATGCGCGCTCCTGCCTCGCGCACCTCAGCCTGTGAGTCCGAGTGAAGCTCCAGAAGCCCGAAGGCCCGCTCCACCACCTGCAAACCGGGACGCACATCATTGCTCTTGAGCGCGATATCGGTGAGCCGGTTGATCGCGATGCCCGGAGCCACTTCGACAAAAAGCGAGGCCTGACCTTGCACCGGCAGGAATCCTCGCGCGGTGGTTCCCACGTAGGCCGCGAACGCGGGCTGCATGCTGTCGAGGAAGGTGTACGCCCTGAGTTCGATGCCCGCGGACATGGGCAGTGGAGCTCTCAGACTTCGCCGTCGCCTTCAGGCTGCGGCAGGATGGACTCGACCTGTTCGTGCGGACGCGGAATGACGTGCACGCTCACAAGCTCTCCGACGCGACGCGCGGCAGCGGCGCCGGCATCGGTGGCAGCTTTTACTGCACCGACTTCGCCGCGCACCATCACGGTGACGTAGCCGCCACCGATCTTCTCCTTGCCGATGAGGGTCACCTGTGCGGCCTTCACCATGGCGTCGGCAGCCTCGATGGAACCCACGAGTCCGCGGGTCTCGATCATTCCCAGTGCGATCTTGCTCATCGTCGCAGCACCTCAAGCGGGGGCAGCTCGCCCGCGCGCCACGCACTATCCTCCCCGCTCCGCGCCAGCCGACAAGCCCCGCGGCCCGTTTCCCGCCCGGCGTTCCAAAGCCGCGCGGATGATGGCTTCCAATTCAGCCGGAGAATGGTGTTCGCCGGGCATGCGCGCCAGGGGGTCCCCAAGCAGGCTCGGGCGTTCCAAGGCAGCCGCTTTCTCGGGCTGGGGCCAGGGTGAACCGGCTACGGAGGATGCAGGCGTTGCCAACTGGGGCCAATCCGAGAGCGTGTCCCCCTTCCTCCACGCCGCATTCGCCCGCGCCAGGCGCTTCACGTTGATGAGGTGCTGAGGCCCCACGTTGTCGGAAGTGATATTGCCTCCAAAGGAGCCACAGCCGAGAGTCATCGAAGGAAAGAGCCCGCTGGCTGCCCCCACGGCACCGAGGGATGTCGGCGCATTCAGGATGATGCGATTCACCGGCTTCTCGAGGGCGAAGGCCCGGATGATGGCCTCATCGCAGCAGTGCAGGCCGAGCGTGTGCCCTCGTCCGCCGAGCGCAAGAATATCGATGCAGAGCCGGCAGCCCGCCTCGTGCCCATCCACGGCATAGAAGGCAAGCACCGGCGCCAACTTCTCATACGAGAGTGGATGGCCCGGCCCGAGCCCCGCTGCGCGCGCAACCAACACGGTGGTGGCCTCGGGCACGCGGAAGCCGGCCATGGCGGCAATGCGCGCCGCGGACTGCCCGACGACATCGGGATTGGTGCCGCCGTCACGCGCGAGGATGCGTTCGAGCAGAGGCGTTTCTTCAGCCGAGAGCAGATGCACACCACGCGCCACGAGTTCGCGCAGCAACGCTTCTTCTACCGGCCGGTCGCAAACGATGGCCTGCTCGGAAGAGCAGATGGTGGAGTTGTCGAAGGTCTGGCTGGTGACGATGGCGCGCGCAGTCTCCGCGATATCGGCAGAACGGTCGACATACACCGGCACATTTCCGGGGCCCACGCCAAAGGCCGGTTTGCCGGATGAATACGCCGCACGCACCAGGCCCGAGCCGCCGGTCGCGAGAATGAGATTCACTTCGCGGTCGTGCATCAAAGCCTGAGTGCCTTCGAGAGCCACATGCTCCATGCAGAGCGCCCAATCCTCGGGAGCCCCGGCAGCGACGGCAGCATCGTGCGCCACACGAATAGCCTCAGCGATGCACTGCTTCGCGCGCGGATGCGGCGAGGCCACCATGGCATTGCGCGACTTCAGGCAGCAGATGGCCTTGTAGAGCGCCGTACTCGTGGGATTCGTCACGGGGATGATGGCCGCCACCACTCCGAAGGGTGCGGCGATTTCCATCACGCCGCGTTCCTTGTCCTCGCTCAGCACTCCGCACGTGCGCATCCCGGCGATGGCTTGCCAGAGTCCTCGCGTCGCAAAGCGGTTCTTCACCGTCTTGCTCTCGACCCGCCCCATGCGCGTTTCCTCGACAGCCAGCGCGGCGAGACGCGCACTGGCTGCGTGCCCCGCTTCCACCACTGCGGCCGCGGCGCGATCGATGGCCTCCTGATCCATGTGCTGGAGGCGGAGGAAGGCGCGGCGTGCGCGAGCCGCCCGGTCCCGGGCATCCGCGATGGACAGGAGATCCTTGTGTCCGTTTTCCGCCACGCGTCGATCCGCCGCGAGTCTACCAGTGCAACGCTTTCCGGCGCGCGAGGGCCGGGCTATCGTCGGCGCCGCATGTTGCTCATGGAGATCCGCCGATGCCACGCCTCGTCCTCGCCCTCCTTCTCCTCCACGGAGTTGTCATGACCCAGTCGTCGCGCCCCGCGCTCGCCATCGAGCGGTACGTGCTTCCGAACGGCCTCACCGTCATCCTCCATGAAGATCACGCGCTGCCCATCGCCGCGGTGAACATCTGGTACCGCGTCGGCAGCAAGGACGAGGTTGCGAAGCGCTCGGGCTTTGCACACCTGTTTGAGCACCTCATGTTCATGGGCACCGAGCGCGTGCCGCAAGGCCGCTTCGACGAGATCATGGAAGCGGGCGGTGGCAGCAACAACGCCACTACTTCCCAGGACCGGACGAACTACTTTGAATCCGGCCCCGCGGAGATGCTCCCGACGTTGCTCTGGCTCGAAGCAGATCGCATGGAGGATCTCGGCCGCTGCATCACACAGGAGAAACTCGACCTGCAACGGGACGTGGTGAAGAATGAACGCCGCCAGTCCTACGAGAATCGACCTTATGCGCGCGCATGGCTTGAATTGCCCGCGATGATGTATCCCGCGGGGCATCCCTATGACCACTCGGTCATCGGCAGCCATGAGGATCTCGAAGCCGCGAGCGTCGAAGACGTGCGCGACTTCTTTGCCACGCACTACGTGCCCGCCAACGCGGCCTTGGTGGTCGCCGGCGATTTCGATCCTGTCGCAACGAAGGAGCTCATCGCGAAACTCTTCGGCACCCTCGCTGTGGGCAGAAAGCCGACCGCGGCGCCGATCCCGGTGCCGGTGCAACTCGATCGCATCATCCGCCGCAGCATGGAGGACAAGGTTCCGGCCGCACGGGTCAGCATGAGCTTCCACTCGCCGCGTCATTTCGCACCCGGCGACGCGGAAGCCGATCTCGTCGCCAGCCTGCTCGGAGAAGGCGCCGCCTCGCGGCTTGAGCGCGTTCTCGTGCAAGAACGCCGCCTCGCGCAGAGCGTCTCGGCGAGCCAGCAAAGTGGCTTGCTCTCGTCCATGTTCATGGTCTCAGCCTTGGCCATGCCTGGCGTGAGTGCCGCCGACCTCGAAGCCGCCATGGACACCGTCTTGAAGGATGCGCTGAAGGATGGCTTCAGTGTCGCGGACGTGGAGCGTGCTGTTTCACGCGCAGAAGCCGCATATGCCGCGCAGATGCAGGAACTCCTGACGCGCGCCGACCTCCTGAACCAGTACGAGATGGCCTTCGGCAATCCGGATGGGTTCGAGCGCGACCTTGCGCGCTACCGCACCGCCACTGTCGAGAGCGTGAATGCCACCCTCCGCAGCATCATCACTCCCGGTCAGCGTGCGGTGATGACTGTCCTGCCTGAAGGCACAACGGCAGAGGCGGTCCGGAGCGCGCGGGACACGCGGCCTGGCGATCTCGCCACGAAGGCATTCGTGCCGGCCGTTCCGGAGTGCTTCAAGGTTGGCGGTATGGAAGTCTGGCTGCTCGAGCGCCATCAGGCGCCGCTTGTTTCGCTGGCGCTCAGCCTGCCGCTCGGCAGCAGCGCTGACGCTCCCACACGCGCAGGTCTCACGGCACTCACGTGTTCGCTCATGCACGAAGGGGTGCGCGGCAATGATGCTGCCGACTTCGCCGTGGCTCTCGAGCGCCTTGGCGGTGCCGTGTCCGTGAAGGCCGGCAAGCGCCAGTCCGTGGCGGGAATGCTCGCGCTTTCGCGCAATGTCGATGCCACCTTCGACCTCCTCGCGGATCTCCTGCTGCGCCCGACGCTCGGCGAGCAGGATTTCGAGCGCGTGAAGGCCCAGCAACTCGCCGGCATCGAGCAGCGTGCCAAAGACCCCGCGACGATCGCGACCCTGGTGGCGGCACGACGCCTCGCGGAGGAACGCGGACGCAGAGCTGACCCCGCGAACGGCTATCTCACGACCGTGAGCGGTCTCACGCACGCCATGGTTCGTGAACGCCACGCCAATGTCGTCGCGGCCCTCGGCGGCGCACGCATCGTGGTCTGCGGTGACATCACCAGGGATGCACTCGAAGCGACTCTGAAGCGCCAGTTCGGCGCCTTGCCCGTTGTCGCAACGCCGGCACGCGAGAAGGCCGCTGACCCCTTCGCAACGCGCAAGCTCTACATCGTCGATCGGCCCGATGCGCCGCAAACAGTGATCCGCTTCCAGCACGACGCCCCGGCGCTGGGTTCAGCATTCGATGCGCCGCTCCAACTCGCCAACACGGTCTTCGGTGGCAGCTTCACCAGCAGGCTTTCACAGAACCTCCGCGAGAAGAATGGCTTCACCTACGGGGCCGGTTCACGCGTCTCCCAGGATGCCGATGAAGGCGTGTTCGTGGCCACCTCCAACGTGCGCACGGAAGTCACAGGCCCCGCCATCCGCGAGTTCCTCGCGGAATTCCAGCGTCTCTCCAAGAGAGACTTCACGGTGGAAGAACTCGCGAAAGCGAAAGCCGCCGAACGCACGGACTTGGTACGGACCTTTGAGGAAGTCAGCGCGACCTCGGGGGCGCTGCTCCTCCCGTTGGTCGCCGGACGCGGCCCCGGCCATCTCGGTGAATACGCCGCGCTTGCGGCAGCCACGGCTCTCGATGCCGTGAATGCTGCAGCGGATGTGCACATGCAAGGCTTCCCCGGCGTTCTGGTGCTCGTCGGCGATGCCAAGACCATCCTCGCGCAACTCGAAGGCATCGACCTTCCCGTGCCCGAGTGGTGCGACGCGGACGGCAACCTCATCAAGCGCTGAAGCTCTGCCTTCTTCTCCTGGCGCGGCCCGCAAACGCCGTGCGCTGCTTGTGGCGGGGGATCGCTCTACGCGGCACTGCGCCGCCTGCGCCGTGAGTGGAGTCCCGCTGAGCAGTGCCTTCGAGTGCATCCGAGCGGCTCTGCGAAGCGGGATCACCCCCGAACAGAGCAGGCGTCACACCCGCGCTGCGGTTGATGGCAGACCTCCACGCTGCGCCGCCTGCGCGCTGCTCGCGACGGGGGCGTGCGCGTCACTGGCGCTCACCAGCGCCCGCGCTGCACGCTCACACCCTGCACCAGCGCAAGCACCAGCATCGAAACAAGGAGAGATGAACCTCCGGCGGAAATGAACGGCAGCGGCAAGCCCTTGGTGGGTGCCAGCGCAACAGTCACGGCCATGTGCGCAAAGGCCTGCGCGCCGAGGAGTGCCGCGGCGCCGGCGCAGAGCGTGCGCGCACTCAGCGGCCGCGCAGCCGCCCCCACACGACAAATGAGCAGAACAAAGGCCATTTCGAGCAGCACGAAGAGAGCGCTGCCGACAAAACCCGTCTCTTCCGCAATCTCGGCGAAGATGAAATCGTTGTGGTGATACGGCAGGCGGCCGGACTGGACGCAAGGCCCCTCTCCCAACCCGTGCCCGAACAGGCCCCCGTTGCCGACGGCCGTCAGCGACTGAGCGAGCTGATAGCCGGCTCCCGAACGCTGCGAGGCCGACATGTTCTCGATGTTGATGGTGCTCGCGATGCGCTCTTTCTGGTACGGCTCCAGCAACATGCCGCCAGCGAGAAAGAGCGCGAGCGCGGCAGCGGCAGTGCTGAAGAGGAGCGGTTTCCAGCGCGCGCCTCCCGCGATGATGACTGCCAGCGTGAGGGGAACGAACATGAGACTGGTTCCGAGATCCGGCTGCACGAGGATGAGCCCTGTCGGCAGCAGCCCCACAACGAGCACAGGCAACCACTCATGGAATTCCGCACGCGCACGCTGCGCGCGGTAAAGCTGCGCGAGCATCAGCAGCGTGAAGAGCTTCATGAACTCGGAAGGCTGCAGACCTCGACCGAGAAGTGGCAGCCAACGCTGCGATCCGTTGATGACTGGTCCTGCCACCTTCACCAGCACGAGCATTCCGAGGCCGACGCCGTAGAAAACCGGCGCCATGGAAAGCACGCGTGGAAGCGGCAACAGCAAGAGCAGAAAAGACACCGCCCCACCGAGCAGGAGCCAGCGCTCCCATGATGTGGCCAGCTCCTCACCGCCGCGGCCGGCAGCACCTTGCATGAGCCAACCCAAGAGAAGCAGCAGGCCCCCCGCCAACAGCAAGGGCGCATCGAGGTTGCCGAGGCGGCGGATGGGCTCCGGGAGTCTCACCACCAACGCTCCTCGGGATGCACACGCACGAGCGCTTCGAGCGCCGCGGCCACGAGTGGCGCCGCGTCGGCGCCCTTGTCATGCGTGTGTGCGCGTACCGCCGCGAAGGCGATGCGCGGAGTTTCACCAGGATCCGCAGGCGCCCAGCCGACGAACCATGCCTGATTCAGGCGTTCGCCGCTGCTCGCTTCATAGTCCGCCGTGCCCGTCTTCGCCGCCATGCGGAAGGGCTGCAACCCGGCGACTGCCGCGGCAGTTCCTCCGGGACGCACCACGTCGCGCATGCCGAGCCGCACGAGGTCCAGCGCTGCAGGCCGCACGCCGAGGGCGGGCAGGGCCTTGCCGTCTCCGCTGACCAGAGTCGCCAGCACGCGGCGCCCGGTGGCGAGAGACGCCGCAATGGCCGCCGCACGCACGGGGGCGACACGGAGCGATCCGCCGCCGATGGCGAGCGCGCGTGCGTCATCGGCCGCAAGGTCCTGGAAGAGACGCTCATCGCGACCAAGCAGCCCGGGCACCGGCTCGCCGAGTCCGAAACGCCGGTACCAGTCGATCAGCGTGCGCGATCCCAAGCGAGCCCCTGCCTCGTAGCACCACGCGTTGCAACTCACCTTCAGCGCACCCCGCGCGGCCACATGGCCATGTCCTTTGCAGCGGAGGAAGGTCCGTTCGGAGGTGTGCTCGCAAACGACAGCCGCGTCCTCCTGCATCTTTCCCTGGTCGAGTGCCGCCAGCACGGTCAAGGCCTTGAAGACCGAACCCGGTGGCAAGTGCTCCGGGATATCCACCGCGCGATGAAACGCCGGACTCATGGCGAGGGACTCGCCCACCACGTCGAGCCGCTGACGCAGGCTCGCGGGCGCGGCGCCCTGCCAGCGCTCGATCAACCCGCATTCGCTCTCGTGTCCGGGCGCAGCGCGCAGCGAGAGAAGACGCTGGCGCGCCCAACCATCTCCGCGGCCGAGAATGCGGCGGAGCAATGTGCGTTCCTCTTCCAGCTCAAGGCGTTTCCTGTAAGCGTCAGCACGGTTCCCGCCGAGAGGCGCCGTCACGAGCGCGCGGATGGCGCCCGTGGCCGGGTCCATGAGCACGAGCGCCATGGGCTCGCGCGCGTGCGCGACGTCGAGTGCCTGCTCCACACCCTGTTGCAGTGCCCAATCGAGCGTGAGACGCAACTCCCGTCCATGTCGTGGCGCCTCGATCACCAGCCCGCCAGGCACGCCTCCTGCCACGACACCGGGAGCGGAGCGCAGGATGTCATTGCGGTCAGCCTCCACACTCCGCGCCATGATGGGCTCGCCTGTCTTGCGCGCAACAGCCCCGAGCAGCAGTCCGAGGGTCCTGGTCTCGGCGGTTTCGGGGAGCGCGCGACGCGTCAACCGGCACTCGATGCGAAACCCCGTCCTCTCGAGACGTCCGGGTCCGACGAACAAGGTGCGTGCGGCAAGAGGCAGAGCCGTAGCGCAAGGGAATGACCTTCCCCTTCGCCAGCGTGCTCCGAGGTCGCGCTCGCGGCGGCGCAGCAGTTCCGGATCCATGGCAGCGAGTCCGACAGTTGCCGCCCAATGATCAAGTGCCGCATCGCCATCCTGCGCGAACAACTGCGCGCCGCGCGCGAGCTCGACCGCATCGGCTTCAGAGCTGACTGCAGGCAGCGAGAACGGCAGAACGATGCAACCGGAAAGCCATGCATCCGCGCTTGCAGCAGCATGAGCGGCGTCCGCCTCCTCGGTGAACGGCAAGCCTGCGCGCGAGAGGATCTCGCGCCACGCAGCGCCGCCCAATTCCCGCCAGCCTGGTGCCGGGACGCCGAACGCGTCGAGCGCTGCTGCCTCACGCAGCTCACGCCGGACCTGTCCCTGTTTCCAGATCTCTTCACGCTGCGTGAGTTCGGCGAGTTCGCCGAGCAGTGCCGGAAGATCCGCCCCTCTCAGGCGCGCAAGTTCGCTCAGCAAACGCAATTCTTCTGCGCAGCGCGCAGCAAGTCCGGGGCCTTCACGCTCCAGCCATGCGGCGCGCGCGGTCGGATCTGGAACAGCAACTCCCAGCAATCGGAAACAGCGTTTCCAGCGCGCAGAGCCTTCATCCATGCGCCGGGGCAGCGTCCCCTGTGGCGGAACGAGAGTCTGCATCCGCTCGACCAAGAGCGGTGCGTCAGGGAATGCAGCCGTTGCGAGTTCTTGGACAGCCTTGCCCGGGTTCGTGAAGCAGCGCCACTGCACTTCCGCTGCAGGCGCAGCCCTTGTTCCCAGCACAAGCGCGTCTGCAAGCGCGTGAATCAGGCTCTGCTCGCGGAAAGTGGAAGGCTCCACCAGTACATCCAGGACGGCCTCGTCCTCCGCCAGCACCTTGCCCGTGCAATCGAGAATGCGCCCGCGCTCTCCGGGCAGGGCACTGATACCGCCCTGCTGATCGGCAGCGAGATCAGCCCAACGCTCGTGCTCGCGCACTTGGAGCCGGTGCAGCCGGAAGATGACCGCCAGCGCCGCGAGCACGGCGATCACGCCGATGACTGTGAACCGATGAGTCAAGCGCCACTCTTCCGACGTCAGCCGCGTTCGAGCGCGTGACGCAACGCAGGCGAGCGGAGCAACCACCACTCTCCGAGTGCTGCGCCGACTCCAGCCAGCAACGCTCCCGACACCGCGGCCGCGACTTTCCCGCCCGCGAGTGTATGAGACGAGAAGCCGCCGAGATAGAGCGCGGCGAGAAGGAGCGGCAGGGCGAGCAGCGTGCCTGAGAACGTCCGCCCCAATCCGGTACGTGACGGCATGACCTTGCTGCCCACGTGTGCGAACTCGACTCCAACAAATACGAGACAGAGCACACCTGCAGCCCCGGCGGGAAAAAGGAGTGCAGCGGGGAATGCAAACCCCACCACGGTCGCGGCCCTGCGCCCCGGAGGTGCGTGTCGCGCCAGCACCAGCAGCCAGGAGATGGCGAGCGCCATGGGGACCCAACCACGAGGCCCCGACTCGACGATGAGCAGCAGTGCAAGCCAACCCGGCAGGAATGCGAGCAGCGCCGTGCCGATGAGCTTCATGGCTGGCTCCTCAGCCGGTCCAGTGTGCTCTCGTCTCCGAAGCGCAGGATGACGAGCGAACCTGCCGCTGAAGCCAGACGCAAACGAGCACCGCCCTGCGCATCCAGCATGGCCGCGCCCAGAAGCAGGCCGCGCGGGACGAGACCCGTTCCGGCGGTGGTGAAGAGTTCCACTTCGAGCGTCTGCGCAGGCGCCGCCGTGGTGAGCACGAGCTCCGGTCCGTCACGAGCGCCACGGAGCAACGCCAAGCCTCTGTAGTCTTTGCCACGCAGCGCCACCGCGAGGCCGCGCTCGAAACCCGCTGGTGGAGATGCGAGCGCCAACTCCCCTGCCACAACATCCACGAGAGCGACGCATGCACCGGCTTCATTCAGGACCGCGCTGCCCACGCGGAAGCCATCCTCGCTGCAACGGAGCAACCAGCGCGCATCCGGGCCAAGGGGCGCGCACGAACTCTCGACGGCCACGGGGAGATACTGCGCCGCGAGATCACTCGCTGCCGTCACACCGGCGATGCGCACGGGGCCCTCGCAGGCCGGAACGTGAGCTGTCACTGCGGGGCGTGGCCCCGTGGCCGTGATGCGACCAAGAAGCGCGCCGCGCTCGCCCGTGTCGCGAACGAGGTGCACCAGTGCACCGAGTGGCAGGAGTTCTGCTCTGGCTGCATCCGTGAGGACCAGCAGCCCCGCCTCGGTCATGAGCGTGCCCGTGCAGGATGTGCGAGGTTCAGCGCCCTCCCCGCACGCGACCACTGGCAAACGGAGCGTACGTGCGCCGAGCAGTCGCACACGGCTCATGTGCGCGCCCACGGCATCCACGAGTCCGAGAAACTGCCCACCGGAGCTCACCTCGGATCCGCAGCGCACGCCTTCGCGAAAGCCAGCCGCCACGATGAGTTGGTGGCGCGCCGCATCCACTTCGAGTGACGGGACGTCCGCCGAGACCGGTTCGCTGGCGATGCTCACCGCACGCAGGGCAGGAAGTTCACGTTCCGGCAGCAGCGCTCCGAGCAGCGTGACCTGCAACGCCTCGGCCGCGCCCGGAAAGATCCCCTGCGCCAGCCAGAGCCCGAGGACTCCGAGGAAAATGCGCGCGCGCGCTGACAAGGCTCGATAGCCCTAGGAAATGGTCTCGGCGGACTCGAGCACACCCTTCAGGTGCTCGAGGTTGTCGAGGATCTGACCGGTACCGCGCGCGACTGCCGTGAGCGGCTCCTCGCCGATCTTGACGGGAATATCCACCCGCTCATGCAGGCGACGGTCGATGCCACGCAGCAGCGCACCGCCGCCGCAGATGACCAGTCCGCGATCCACGAGGTCGGCCGCCAGTTCCGGCTGCGTCTCGGCCAGCGTCCTGCTCACGGCCTGCGTGATCCGCTCGAGAGGCTCGTCGAGGCACTCACGGATGCGGATGGAATCCACCATCACGCTGCTCGGCAACCCCGATTTCACATGCCGCCCCTTCACCGTCATCTGCATTTCTTCTTGCAGTGAGAAAGCGGAACCGATCGCGCACTTGATGCGTTCGGCACCTTGAGGGCCCACGAGGAGTTGGTGTTCGTTTTTCATGTACGCCGTGATGGCGTCATCGAATTCATCGCCCGCAATGGGGATGCTGGTCGCATGCACGACGCCCGCGAGCGCGAGCACAGCGACATCGCTCGTGCCGCCGCCAATGTCGAGGAGCATGCTGGCGGTCGCTTCCTGGATGGGCAGCCCGAGCCCGATGCCAGCGGCCATGGTCTGCTCGACCAGGAACACCTTCCGCGCGCCTGCGCGTTCGGCTGCGCCGATCACCGCCTGCCGATCCACTTGCCGAATACCCGGCGGCACAGCGATCACCACGCGCGGCGCAATGAACATGCGCCGGTTGCCGTGCACCTTTCTGATGAAGTAGCGCAGCATGGCTTCGCAGATGGCGAAGTCAGCGATGAGACCGTCCTTCATGGGACGAATGGCCTGGATGTTGCCGGGCGTCTTGCCGAGCATCTCCTTCGCGCGGTCGCCGACAGCCATGCCATCGCCATCGCTGAGCACTTCGTTGGTGCCCTTGCGCACGGCCACCACGGAGGGCTCCGAAAGCACGACGCCCTTTCCGGGCACGCACACGAGCGTGTTGGCTGTTCCGAGATCGATCCCCACGTCGATCGAGAACATGCCCACCAGACGATCGATGACGGTGAACATGAATCACTCCGCTGCCGGCAACGCCGGCTCTGTCATCAGGTCGGGAGCCCCCGAGACCGCCTCTCGCACGAACACCCCGACCGCAGCGCGCGCGGCAGTCTAGCAGCGCACGCGAAATGCGCCGTGCAAAACGACGCAGGGCCCCCGCTTGCGACGGGAGCCCCGGTGGACACTGAAAGGGAGATTTTCAGTTCGCGAACATGCCAGCGTTGAACCACTGGGCGAGAGCCTTCTCCATCATGATGAAGGCGATGAGCAGCAGAGCTGCGGTGGTGTAGACGAGTCCGTCCGTGAGTGCCCGGGCGTTGTCCGTCGGGACGACGTCGGTCACATTGCCGTTGTCTTCAGCCATGGATCGTCAGCCTTTCAGTTCAAGGTGTTGGTGACCACGTCCGCAGCCATCACCTGCTGGCCGTCGCCGAGCAGCGTGACCATACCTGCGCAGTAGGTCGGTCCCACGGTGTCCACGCGGAAGCGGCCGATGTAGGTGCCGCCGCGCACGATGTCGAGGATCCAACCGCGCTTGACGCCCTGGTTGGTGCCCACGTTGGCCTGCACCAGCTTGATGCTGTTGTCGGCGTTCGTGACCTGGCCCTTCACGGGTGCCATGACCATGACGTTCTCGAAGTCGATGCCCTTCGACTTCGCAAAGTCGACGAGGAGATCGCGGTTCGCGACATCATCCTTCAACTTCGCGACATCCTTCTCGAGGTTCGCGATGTTGTTGTTCGCCTCCATGACGCTCTTCTTCTCGCCATCGAGATCCGACACAGCCTTCTCCATACGGCTGACCGCATCGCGCTGCTTGGCGTCGAGGTCGGTGTTGGCCGCAACGAGACGGTTGTTGTCCGCGCGCAGGCGCTCGATGGTGCCAGCGTGCTCGCCGTTGGCGCGAGTCAGGTCGGCGATCTGGCCGTCCTTCGTCTTGCCTGCGGACTCGAGCGATCCCACCTGACTCTGCAGGTTGGTGGCGCGCGCCTCCTGATCGGCCGCCTGTTGGCGGGCCGTGTTCAGATCGGTGGACACCTTGGAGAGGTTGGTTTCCTTCTCCGAGATCTGCTGAGCATGGCGCGCATCATCCTGAGCGCGACCAGCCTTCTCTTCCTCGAACTTGCTCTTGTAGTCGTTGTTGAGGCCGAGGAACGTCGAAGCGGCCACGAGGAAGGCCACCGCGAGCACAAGATTCAAAACCACGAAGATCCGGGCAACGGAACTCATGAAGTCTCCCTTTCCAGCGTCACCGCGGTGCCAGTCGCCAACAGGAGGCGTCGCCACGCGGTTTCATCTTTTTGAGCGGGGGCATTGTAGAGGTCACTTGGGGCAAGTCAAGCAACCAGAACCCGACTTGCGAACTGCGCCCAACCCGCTGCGCTGCGTGGTTTTCCGGGAGGGATCACACCTGACGGGTCCGGCGAATCAGGAGCACAAGAGCGAGCGGGAAAGCCCCGCCAAGCAGCCCGTTCCACCGGCTTGCCGGCGTCCGTTCGTCGTTCAACGGCACGCGCGTGCACAGCGTTCCCGCCACATCCACGGCGCGTCCGGACTCAGTGACCCTGGCAAGGCTCCTGCCGCAGGGGTCAATGGCCGAACTGATCCCCGCGTTGCTCACGCGGAATACAGCGCGGCGCGTTTCGGCGGCCCGGAAGCGCACGGCGATGTCGACGAGTTCCTGTTCAGAGCCCCGCGTGAACCACGCATCGTTCGACGTGTTGATGACGAACGCTGCGCCCTGCTCGGCAAGGCGCCGGAACTCCCCGGGAAAGGCCACCTCGAAACAGATCGTGATGCCGAAGCGGGGCGCTCCGGCTGATGGCGCTTCGAAGAGCGGTGCTTCCGTTCCCGCGGTCATGTCCGGCACATAGCCGCCCACGTCGCGCACCAACCGGAGCAGAGCCGCATGTCCGGGCCAGCCCACTGGCCACGGCACATACTCTCCGAAGGGCACGAGATAGCGCTTCGGGTTCTCTCCCAGAAGCTCCGCGCCGTCGCGTACCACGAGCGCGACATTCAGTTCGCCGTAACCGTTGCCATCCGCGTCCGCGATGCCGTCTCTCTCGCGCACATCCAGATGGCGCACCGTCCCGAGGATGCTGAGTTGTCCGCGTCCACGCGGCAAGAGCTCGCCGTAGGCATGGGGGCCAGCGGCATCGTGGCGATACGTTCGTTCGAGCATCGCGGCGAGCGGCCGGTCAGGATCGCGCAGCGGCGGAAAGGTGGTCTCCGGAAAGACGAGGATGTCCACGTCGCGCCCGGCCGTGGGCGCTTGTTCAAGCACGAGGCGGTGGCGATCCCAGATCGCGTCGGAGGTGTGACGCATCTTGATGGCTTGAGGTATGGCAGGCTGGACTCCCATGACCAGCGGGCCATTCGCAAAATCATCCCGCAAGGCGAGGGTGCCTGCAGCGTGCGTGAGAAGAACAGAAGCGCCGCAGAAGGCCAGCGGTCCGGCGGCGCGGAGCTTCCCCTGTCGCCAGCGCAGCAGAGTGATGGCAAGCCCCGCGTTGCAGGCGAGCACGACAAAGCTCAACCAGTGTCCTCGAAAAATCGCGGCGCTCTGAAGTCCCGCCAGCCAGCGCCACTGCGAATGCCCTGCGCCGGCCCAACTCGCACCCAGCACCAATTCACGCAGCAGGTCCGCGCTGACCATGGCCAGCGGGAGTACCAACCAATGCGGCGTTCCCGCGCGCGCGCTGCGCGCCGCCAACCACGCGGGCAAGCATGCGAAAGGAAGCGCGAGCAGGGACACCAGCAGGGCCCCGCCTCCGAGAAGTGAGTCCACCCAGGTCATGCTCGCGTAGAGCTGCACCCCGAGAGCCAGCATGAGCGCGACGAAGAGGCCTGGCCGCGGTGCGCGCGCGACAAAGACGAACCATGGCACCCACGCGATCCACGCCATCCACCACAGATCCAACGGGGGCAAGGCTGTGCTGGCCAGCGCAGCTGAGGCTGCCGCGATCAACGCGTGAGTGCTCCTCGGCCAGCGCGCGCTGATGTTCACGCACTCCCTCGCGCAGGGATCTCGCCGCGACAGCGCGCGCCGGCGAGCAGGTGCACGGAAACAGTGCTCTCGGGTAGCACCACGCCCTCCCCCGCTTCGACGAGGAGCAGTCCGTCCGCACCCAGCACGCCCCGCATGTCCGCACTGCCGTGCCAGGGCAATGGCTCCGCGACCAGGCCCTCGGCCCCGACGCCAAGCACGCACGGAATGTGTTGGCGACGCGGGATGCGCTTCAACGAGCGCACATGTCGCAACCGTGCAGGCAACAGCACCGGAGCGGGGAATGGCGCGCCCGCGAGCGCCGCAATGAACGGCTTCACGAACAACTCGAAGGTGACGAAACTCGAAACGGGGTTCCCGGGCAGGCCGAACACATGACAGCAGTGTCCATCCTTGCCCGACACGCGGCCGAAGAGCAATGGCTTTCCGGGTTTGATGGCCACCTTCTCGATGAGGACTTCGAGGCCGAGGTTCTTCAGAAGCATCGGCACGAGGTCGGCATCACCCATGCTCACGCCGCCCGAGAGAATGAAGACGTCGTGGCCAAGCCCCACGCGCAGATGTTCGAGCAGTTCCGCCTCGGCATCGGGAGCGATGCCGGTGCGCACCACGCGCAGAGCAGGAAAGGCGGCCGTCAACAACGCCTCGATCAAGGTTCCGTTGCTCTCGCGGATCTGGCCCGGCAACGGTTTCGGACCGTGCGCCGCAACGAGCTCATCGCCCGTGGGCAGCACCAGCACGCGCGGCAGCGCATGCACGGGCGCCGGGTCGCACCCGACGGACGCCAGCAGGGACAAGGCGACGGCATCCAGAACCGTGCCCCGTCGCAGCACGATCTCCCCGGCCCGAAGATCCTCGCCCCGATGACAGACGTTCTCTCCCGCAACGACGCCGGCGTCGAGCCGCACCCTGCCACCACCGAGCTCGACACTCTTCTCCACCATCACCACCGCGTCGGCGCCGTCAGGGAGCGGCGCACCCGTCATGATCTTGGCCGTCTCGCCCGCATGGATGCTGAGCCCCGGCGGCATGCCCGCAAGGATCCTGCCCACGCTCTTCAGTTCGACACCGCTTTGCACATCTGCGGCGCGCACGGCCCAGCCGTCCATGCTCGATTTCTCGAACGGCGGCTGATCCATCTCCGCCCGCACATCCTCGGCCAGCACGCAGCCGAGAGACTCATCGAGTGCACGAAAAACCCGGGGCGGTGGCGCCTTGACGGCCTCGCGCAGGATCTCAAGCGCTGCGGTTGCAGTCAGCATGGCAGCACGGCCACTCCAGTTGCCGGATCCATCACGTCCATGAATGAGGAGACGGAAAACACCGCGCGTCCGATGCCCGGCTCGCCGTAGCCGGGGGGCGCTTTGAGGGAGTGCTTCATCAGGGTGTCACGCCACACGCGCAGCAACCCCGCGTGGTAACGCAGCGGCGCCGGCCCGTGGGCCGCTCCGAGCACGGACATCGGCTCCGGACACCACGTCGTGAAACGTGGCACGACGCCGTGGCTCATGAAGTAGTCGAGCCCTTCGCCGGTGCTCCGCCACGCATCTTCCGGACGACGGAAACCGCCTTCGGCAGCCATCTCCACACCTGCGACAAAGTTCGGAATCACGCCTTGAGGGCTGAACACCTCGGCCGCTTCGAGGATGCGACGCATCCACTCCGCTCGACCGACGTAGCGTTCCTTCCCGGGGCACAAGGTCCTGAACAGTGCCGGGTCCCACACTTCGTAGTTCGGGTGATAGATGCGGATGCCGCTTCTCCGAATGCGCTCCACATCAGGGCGCGGCAAGGCTTGCACCACCATCTTCCCCAGCCAACGACCGGGGAAGCGCGCTTCAATAGCCTCGGCGTAGCGCAGGTAGAAGCCGACCTCATCGAGTCCATCCACCCGCGCGGTGATGGACCCACCCGTGAGCGTGTAAGCCTGCGGCGTGCCGCCACTCGCCACAACCTGATCGAGTGCTTCCAGCAAGCGTTCCACGGGCTTCACCGCGAAGTAGGGATTCCCCGCCTCGCGCTGCTGGCGGAAGTTGTGGTTGATGTCACAAAACTGGCATTCCTCTTCGCGTCCGAAGTACTGGCACATGCGGAACACGGTGAGATAGAGCAGATAGCCCCACTCAATGGCCGGCGCCACTTCCGTGATGGGTGTGCCATCCGCGAGCTGAACGCCGTACCAGGGCGGGCGCGGGGCAAAACTGACACCCGCAATCCTCTCCCCGCCACAGCGCAACTCGACCGCACCAGTCGCCGCGACATCCACGAGCCAGGGGCTCGCCGGATTCAGGCGCACGGAGACGACCACGCGCCGGAAGCCCAGCGCACCGCCTTCGAGCGCGATCTCCTCCGGTGCGTGCTCGTGCACGGCCGCGTCCATCTCGGCCAGCGGGACATGGTCGAAGGAGAAGATGAAATACGCCTTGCGCGCAAAGGTATGGCCGCGTTGCAGTGCGGCCGGCGTGAACCACACTCCGCGCCGCAGCAGGTCCTCCTTCACGAAGACTTCATGGGGCAGATCAGGAAACTCGGCCACGAGCGCATCGATGGCATCGAGAGTGTCCTGCGGCTCCACATGGCGACTCACGCTCATGCACACATTGTGCGTGCGTGCCGGAACTTCGGCAATATGCGCGCTTTCGGCAGCGAGCGCTGGTGATAACTTGCGAGAACTCCCCATGCCGATCCCGGAAGCTCGCATCTCTCCTGCCAACGTCCGCGTGGCCATTCTGGTCTCACGCTTCAACGAGGCGATCACGGAAGGACTTCTCGCGGGAGCGACGACCACGTTGGCTGAGGCCGGCGTCGCGGCAGCGAACATCCGTGTGGAGGTGGTCCCGGGAGCCGTCGAGCTGCCGCTTGCTGCTGCCGCTGTGATCCGCGCCAGTCGCCCCGACGCCGTCATCGCTCTCGGCGCGGTGGTGCGCGGCGAAACGGACCACTACGAGCATGTGGCCCGCATGGCGGCCGACGGCATCATGCGCGTCAGCCTCGACTTCGGCGTTCCCGTGGCTTTTGGCGTCCTTACCTGTGCGACGGAAGAGCTCGCCCGTGCGCGCTCATCCGCCGACCACGCAAACAAGGGCCGCGAAGCGGCGCTGGCCGCACTCGAAATGGTGGAACTTCTCCGGCGCACAGGACCGAGTTCATGACCGCCGACGCACAGGGCACGCATTCCAATCGCACGCAGGGGCGCGAACTCGCGCTCAAGTATCTCTACGCTCTGGATCTGCGCGGCGGCGAAGGCGAGAGCTTCGCGAGCTTCGCGTCCCACCAGAAGGCGACCACCACTGTGCGCGCCTTCGCGGAAGGACTGGTGAAAGGTGTCACCGGCGAGCAGGCTGAACTGGATGAGCTCATCGCGTCGGTTGCCGTGAACTGGTCCGTCCCCCGCATGGCGGTGGTGGACCGCAACGTGCTGCGGCTCGGCGCACACGAATTGCGCACGACCCCCGAAGTGCCCACCAACGTCGTCATTGACGAAGCCGTCGAACTCGCGAAACGCTACGGCGCGGCTCAATCCGGAGCGTTCATCAACGGCATTCTCGACAAGCTCAAGAAACGTCTGCGCCCGGGAGCGGGCTGATGTTCGGGAAGCTCACGGATGCGTTGAAGCGCGGGCTGGCGAAGACCCGCGAGAAGCTCGCCAGCGGACTGGCGGCCATTCTCCCCATCGGGCGCACCTTGGATGCCGCCACGCTGGACGAGCTTGAAGAGACGCTGCTCACCGCAGATATCGGTCCAAAGACCACAGCCCGGCTGATGGAGGAAGTGCGCCTCGCCTTCAAGGAACGGCGCATCAAGACCACCGATGACTGCCGCGGGTTTCTGGAGGAACGTCTCCTCGCCATGCTGTCGGCGGACGGCGCCACCTTGAACTGTGCAGAGAGCGGGCCCACCGTGGTGCTGGTGGCCGGCGTGAACGGCACGGGCAAGACCACCTCCATCGCAAAGATCGCCTGGCGCCTGTCGCGCGGCGGCAAGAAAGTCGTGCTCGCTGCGGCGGACACGTTCCGAGCGGCGGCTGTGGATCAACTCGCCATCTGGAGCGAGCGCATCGGTTGCCGCATCGTGCGCCAACCCACGGGTGCTGACCCTGCGGCCGTGGCCTTCGACGCCGCGGACGCGGCCATCAGCTCCGGTGCTGACTACCTCGTCATCGACACCGCGGGTCGGCTGCACACGCAAAAAAACCTCATGGCGGAGCTGGAGAAAATCAAGCGCGTGGTTGCGCGCCGCATTCCTGGCGCTCCCCACGAAACGCTCCTCGTCCTCGACGCAACGACGGGCCAGAACGCCATCCAGCAGGCGCTCGAGTTCTCGAAGGTGCTGGACGTCACGGGGCTCTTCCTGACCAAGCTGGACGGCACAGCCAAAGGCGGCGCCGTCATTGGTATCCGCGACCAGGTGGCCGTGCCGGTGAAGTTCATTGGTGTCGGTGAGAAACCCGAGGACGTCGAGGACTTCGATGCGACGGCCTTCGTGCGCGCCATCCTCGGACGAGAGGATGTCCCGACTCAGCCTGAAGGGCGAGCGGCGGACCGATGAGCGCTCGGAGGGCCAGCCTCCTCGGCATCGCGGCCGCGCTCCTCTGCATTCTCGTTCCCCTTGCCGTCGCGCCGTGGTTTCACGGCGAGTTCCGCGCACCGAAACTCCTCGTTCTGGCGTGCATCGGCATACCGGCAGCCCTCGCGGCCCTCGATGAGGCCGTCCGGCGCGCTCTGCATTCCACACACCTGCTCCTCATCTTCCTGCTTCCGTCCTTCATCGCAGCGGCTGTGCATGATGGGGGCTCGCTCGCGTCCATTGCCACCGCTCTGACAGCCTGCGCGAGTTTCCTCGTTCCGCTGCATCTCGGCGCCGCCTGTGGCGGAGGACTGAGTGCCCTGCGCACCCTTGCACGCGCACTCGGCGCAGGTGCACTCCTCGTTCTCCTCGCCGGAATCCTCCGTCGCACAACGGGTGCACTCGATTGGATTCCAGACCGCGCTGATGTGGCATTTTCCGCGACCATCGGCAACAGCAACGAAGTGGCGGAGTACGCGACCCCCGTCCTTCTGCTGCTGCTCCTCCTGCCTCGACCGCGCTGGCCGGACTTCTTGCTCGCGACGGCGGCACTCGCTCTGGTCGTGCTCAGTGAGTCGCGCGCCGGGCTGCTGGCGCTCGCCCTCGGGCTCGCGGCGGGAAGCGCCGTTCTTTGCCGCGGGCCGCAGCGCAAGCATGCTCACCTGCTGCTGGCCGGCCTTGGCATCGTTGCTCTGGCACTGCTCACTCTCCCTGCGTGCGCAAGCCTCCGCGCACGCGCCCTCTCGACCTTTGATCCCGAGCATCCGACCAATGCCGTGCGCCTCGCACTCTGGAGCGGTGGCGCGCGGCTCGCCATCGAATCCCAACCCTTGGGCTGCGGACCGGGAGGCTTCGAGGCCTCGTTCCCTCCCTTCCGCGAAGCCGCGGAATGGCAGCGCGCTGGCGCTGCCAGCGCGGCGGAGTCGCCCCACAACGAAGTGCTCGCGCTCGCGGCGGAATACGGCGTGGGAGGACTCCTGTGGTTGTTCGGAATCACCCTGCTCGGCGTCGCGCGCTGGCGCCGTCTTGGATCTGAGGAAGCCGGCGCGCGCGGTGCCCTGTTTGGGCTCGCCGTCGCATTCCTCGTGTTTGCGCTGGTGCGTTCGCCCGCTCATCACCCCACAGGCCTGCTGGCCCTCGGCTTGGCACTGGGATGGATGTTTGCCGCGACACGCAGGGCGGCACCCGCATCCAAGACTCCGGCTTGGTTGGCGGGTGGGTTCCTTGTCGCTGCGCTGGCGGGCACGTGTGCGGATGTCGTCGAAGACCTGCGCACGGGCATTGCCCGCCGGGAACTCGCCGCAGCCGACCATTGGTTTCGGCACGCGGAACCAGCGCGCGGAGTCGCGGCCACCCTCGCGAGTGCAGAGGCGGTGCGCAGCATCAGCGCTGCGCCTTTCACGCCAGCCCATGCCTTCCGCACGGCTGTTGTGTCCGCGGAACTCGGTGCGCTCGCCGAAGCACTCAAGAACTCGGGTGCCCTGCCACCCGAGCTTGCGGGCATGGAGGAACTCACCCAGAAGCTCCTCAGACACACTCTGGAGGCGGAACCGGCGAACGTTCCTGCGCGCTTGTTGCTCTCGGAAGTTCTCGCGGGCGGTGCCAACAGCGGAGGCCGTGCGGATGGCGTTGCCGCAGCCGAGGATGTGCTGCGCGAGGGGCTTCTCCGCACGCCCGAGGCTCCGGGCCTGAGGGCCCGACTGGCCACACTCCTCTTGCGCTCGGCACGCCCGCGCGAGGCCTTGCTGACGCTGCGCGGAGAATCCCGCGCTGTCCCCATCACAGACGCACTCGCGCTCGAACTCGGGCGTCTCGAACTGCTGCACGGCGGTGGCACAGCCGCAAGCCTCCGCCCCGGCGCTGAGCTTGGAAACGGAGCGCACGCACGGCTGGAAAGCGCGCGCCGGGCGGACGTGGATGCGCGCTCCCGCGAAGCACTCGAATGGGCGCTCCAGGTGCTCGCCGACACGCCCTTCAACGATGAGGCTCTCGACCTCGTCGTTCGACATGGCTATGGCGCGCGCGAGGAAGACGCGACGCACCTCGCGCATGCCGCAACCGCGCGTGCCAAGTTCCTTCTCGCCCGTCGGGAGCTCACCTTGGGCGATTCGGCCGCCGCGCGGCGCAATCTGAAACTTGCCCTCGCGCGTGATCCTGAACTCGCTCCGGCCCTGCTCCTCGAGGCGGGGCTGCTCCTTGCGGACGGCTCCCGCGCTGCGGCGCTCACGCTGCTGACAACGCTGCGAGAACTCGTCAACGACGACCTCGCGCTGCGGCGCGCTCTCGCGGAAGACACGCGATCGTCGCAGCATCTGGACGCGACGGCGCTCCTTGCGATCTTTAGCGCGCCTCGGCGCTGAGCTTCCGGCTCGCGCGCTGCGGACTTCAAAAATCCGCTGCAAAACAGCCAACAAATGAGCCGGGCCGCCACCCTCTGGATGACGGCCCGGCCGCGATCAGACTGAGAGGCTCACTTGCGCTTGGTAGCGCGCTTCGCCTTCTTCGCAGCCTTCTTCTTTGCCTTCTTGGCCATGTTGATTCCCTACCTTTTTGTGAGGCACCAAGGTTGAAAAGGTCGCACAACCTCTTCATGTCCCTGAGGACACGGCGGCAGCATAAGGGGGTTGCAAAATAGCTGCAACCACTTTTTCTTGCGCGTGCGTCACGCGTCAGCGGATGTCCGCCTCGCGCCATGTCTCTTTCGGTTCGATACGTCGATGCAGATCGAAGAGGAACTTCGATGCGGCGGCACCATTCGAACTCACAGGTGACCAGTCCGCCTTCTCAAGCGAGAGTGGGTCCTCCTGTTCTGCGTTGAGCTCGGTTTCCTGCTCGCAACGCACCTTGAATCCGCCTGTTGCTGTCTCGACGAAGACACGCAGACGATCGCGGCGTCCCTTCTCGGAGAACGGCGCAAGAGCAACCTTCCATTCCGTGAGAATCGCGGGGCGTTCCTTCTCGGGCGCCGGCTTCGGCCAGTCCTTCGCGAGCACCAACAGCGCTTCGCTCTCCAGGAATGCGCGTGTGTGGCGGTAGATGAAGCTGGTCTCCTTGGCTTCGGGCATGGGCTCGCTCGTGCAGGCGGCCAGAACCAGCGCAAGCGCAACGCAACGGAGCACGCGACGTGACGTCATGATGGACCCCCTCGGATTCACCCGCTCCAGTCTTCGCGCTGACGGGCGCGGAACGAGATGCGGATCGGGATTTCGCGGAATGGCAGAGCCTCGCGGAATCGGTTTTCGAGGAAGCGACCGAACTCCTCCTTGAAGAGGGAGGGGTCGTTCACGAAGAGGACGATCCAGGGCGGGTGGCACGCCACTTGGGTGGCGTAGAAAATCTTCGGCGATTTGCCTCTGGAAACACGTGGGCCACGCACCCGCGCGGCGTCCTCAACCAGCTTGTTCACCTCGCGGGTGGGCACGCGGGAACCGGCCTGATCGTGCAGCTCGAAGGCGAGATCCACGAGCTGTTTCAGGCGCAGCCCTTCCTTGGCCGACGTGAAGATCACCGGCGCGAAATGAAGTGCCGGGAGCTTCTTCGCGATGTAGTCGAGGAACTTCTCCGTCTCGGTGGCCCCTGCAAGATCCCATTTGTTGATGGCCAGGATGCAAGGCTTGTGCGCGGTCAATACAGCGTCAGCCGCCTTCTTGTCCACCATGTTGATGTCGCCGGTGGCATCGATGAGGTGGATCACCACATCCGCTCTCCGGATGGAATCGAGGGTGCGCTGCTGCGCGTAGTACTCCACCGAGTCGTCGAGACGTGACTGCCGTTGCAGCCCGGCCGTATCGATGAGCGTGAAGGTGCGCTCCCCGAACCGCACGGAGACATCGATGGAATCGCGGGTCGTGCCGGGGATTTCGCTCACGATGACGCGTTCGCTGCCGGCGATGGCGTTGGTGAGGGTGCTCTTGCCGGCGTTCCTCTGCCCGACGAGCGCGATGAGGGTCTCCCCCTCCTTCCGCGGTGCCTCTCCCTCTTCCTTCGGAGGCAGGAGCGCCACCATCTTGTCCATCACCTCTTCGAGACCATGCGGCTCGATCATCGAAGCGGGGTGCACTTCACCGAGACCGAGGCCGTGGAACTCACCCGCCATCAGCCCGTGGGCTTCTCCATCCACCTTGTTGGCCACAAGCACCACGGGCTTCGCCGTGCGCCGGAGAATGCGCGCGACTTCCTGGTCGAGTGGCGTCACACCATCCCGCGCGTCGGTGACAAAGACCAGCACATCGGCCGCGGTGATCGCCGCGTCGATCTGCACTTCGACATCCTCGTCGAGCTGCTGATCGTCGACGATGCCGATCCCTCCCATGTCCGTGATCTCGAAGGTGCGTTCGCCACGAGTCACTTCGACGGTCACGCGGTCGCGGGTCACGCCCGGTCGGTCATGCACGATGCTGACGCGCCGTCCCACCACGCGATTGAGGAAAGACGACTTGCCCACGTTGGGGCGGCCCACAATGGCGACGGATGGGAGTTTCATGGCAGCGCGAGCACCCTGTGAAGTTGTGGCAACACGCGCACTTTCGCGTGGATTCCGAGCGCCTCGGACTGGAAATGGAGCAACTCCGCCGCGGGCGGCGCTTCGATGCCGCGGAGAGGTGTCACGGGTTGCAGGATCAATTCAGCATCCGGAGCCACGGCCGCCACGCGCCGAGCCACGTGACGCACGTCTTCAAGAGTGCACTCGCGCGTGAGCACGAGCTTCACGATGCGCTCGAGCCCGGCAGCCTCGCCGAGGAAGGCTTCGTGCTCCGCATCCAGCGGAGGCCGACCGGTGGCCGAGGAAAGCTTCCAGTCCATGCTCACGATGTCCACCGCAGGGCGCACGAGCTTCATGCGCTCGGGCATGGTGCCGTCAGTTTCGAGAAGCACACGTGAGCCATGGCCGCGCACCGTCCCGGCGGCAGCCCTGATGAGCCATGGATGCAGCAGCGGTTCACCACCTGTGAAGGACACTGCGCGGTGAGGAAGAAACCGCAGAGCCGCGCCAATCCAGGCGCTGATGGTCTCGACCGGTACCGGGGTCGCCACCTCTTCCACCGCAGCAAACTGCGGCAGCGAAACCCTTGCGCGCGTCGGCGTGCGGTGACAGAGCGGCGTGTCGCACCAGACACAGTCGAGGTCGCAGTGGGCCGTGCGAACGAAAAGATGTCGCTCGCCGGCCCTCGGCCCCTCGCCCTGCACCGAGCTGAAGATCTCCATGAGGTCCGCGCTGCCGCGGGCCTCGAGTTCTTGCAGTCGCCGCGGATCCATCATGAAACGCACCTCGCGGGGCGGACCCCGCGCGGATCACTTCTTCGCAGGAGCTGCAGCGGGTGCCGCTGCGTCGTCCTTCTTCTTCTCAGCCTTCTTGGCCTTGGCCTTCACCTTCGGCACACGGGTCTTCGGGATACCGAGCACCTTGTCGCCGCGCTTCCAGCGGCCGTCCTTCTCAAGCTTCTCAAGGCGTTCGGCGCGCTTCAGGACGCTCCTGTTCCCGCCGGTGGAAGTGGACAATCTCAGACTCTTGTGGATGGCCATGGGATACCTCGTCTCTCCGCTCAGCGGGGTGGCAAGGCCACACGCGCCACGAATGCGTCTTGGAACGGCTTCTCAGACCCGATGCTGACGCGTTCAAGGCGCCGTTCGAGTTCTTTCAGGTCCTCCGGATTGGCGCTGCGCCCCACGCTGACCCAGTACTCACGCTTGCCCGAGACATCGTCCGAGAGCGCAAACACCGGGCTGTAGCCGAGGGACTCCAGCTGCCGTTTGATCTTGATGGCCCGTTCCACGAGAGGCGCGGCATCGGCACCAGCAGCCACACGGCCGATGGTCTCAACCCGCACGGACCAGAAGACCTCCGGTTCAGCGTTCCTGCGAGCTCCCCCCTGCGGAGATGCGGGGTTGCCTGCCGGAGCGATGACAGAAAGCCGCGGCGCTGGCGCGTCCGGCTCTCCTGAACCGCCGAGAACATAGTAGGAAACCCCTGCGATCACAACGCATAAGAGGCCCAGCAGGACGAACACGGGCGCCCGTGTCGGAGGCGCTGCACGGGGGCCTGGTGAGTTCAGCTTGCCGCCCCGGAAGCTCGAAAACAGGAGTCCTCGCTTCGATCGCATGGCGCCCGCCCTCCCCGGCGGCGACTTCGAACAGGGTCCGCCGCCCAACCCGGCGACGTACCCCCAGATTATGGAGCGGCGGGGCGTTGCGTCAAACCGCCGCGCGAAAATCCAGGAGCGCACGAGCTTCGGCGAGGGCCGCAGCCATGCTGCGCGGATCGGCGACCCCGCGGCCGGCCAGATCGAAAGCGCAGCCGTGGTCGACGGAAGTGCGGATGATCGGAAGACCGAGCGTCACGTTCACGGCGCTGCCGAAGGAGATGGCCTTCAGAGCCACAAGGCCCTGGTCGTGGTAGAGAGCGAGCACGGCACCCGCCTCGCGCCAGCGTTCCGTCGCGAAGAAGCCGTCCGCGCTGAATGGGCCTCGGGCGTCAATGCCCTCGGCGCGCGCCTGCTCGATGTCCGGCCCGATGCACTCGAGTTCCTCACGGCCGAGGAGACCGCCTTCGCCTGCATGCGGGTTGAGGCCGAGCACCATGATGCTGGGCGTCGTGATCCGGTAGGAAGTGGCCAGCCCCCGCGCGAGCTTGCGCAATGCCTGCAACACGGCGCCTGCACGGACCAGACGCGGTACTTCCGCGAGCGGCACATGCACCGTGGCGAGTGCGAGCTTCAGGCCGGGCGCGCTGAACAACATCAGAGGCTCACCGCCCACGGCGGCAGCCAGCCACTCGGTATGCCCGTGAAATCCACTGGCGTGCAACGCCACGTTCTGTTTCGCAAGCGGAGCCGTGATCAGCGCGCCGCCGGCATTCCGCACACGCTGCAGGGCGAGTTCCAGTGTCTGCAGGGCAACTCCTCCACCCGCAACGCTCGGCCCTTTCCCTTCCGGCACGCTGTTTTGCACATCGAGGATGCGCACTCCGCTCCTGGGTGTGTCCCCGAGAGTCATGCGGGCGACCACTGCGCCAAGAGCCTCCAGTTGTGGTGCGATGCCGGTGAGGACGATGCACTCCCCGGGATGCGCGCGCGCGCGCTCGAGAGCGGCACGCGCGGAAACTTCCGGCCCGATCCCCTGCGGGTCTCCGCAACTCACCACGAGCTCCGCAACGCTCATGACTTTCTCTCCGTGCGCCAGCGGGACGCTGCGCGACGCTCCGCCGCCAATCCCAGCACACAAGCAGCAGCGAGAATCCACGGTGCGCGTCCTTCCTCAGGACGAGCGCAGGCAATCCGCGCAGCAGGCGGCCGCACAGTGGGCGCGGGCCGCAGCGCGAGAATGCGCCGCCAGCGGGCCAGTCCCTCGTCATCCGGAAGCGGGTACGCATGCGCACCCGGCTCGTTCACGGCCCAAGCGCGTTCCAACACGCGGGTTCCTCCGGCATCCAGTACCTCGATGAACGCAACGCCAGCCTTGTCCGGCAGGCTGACTCTGCAACTGGAGGGAGAGACCTGCTGCACATCCAGCACCTCGTCGAGCCCGCTTGCAGCAAACGTCGCGCGGCAGTGCACGACTTCTCCGGCCTGCGCGAACAGGTCTGTTGCCTCGAAGAACAACTGACGCCCGAGTTGCATCCCGGCGAACTGCCAACGCTCCGAACGGTCCCGGCCCTCGCTCCACGAAGCTGCTTGTGCGAACAGACGTTGGGCCTCACGACTCGAGTGCCACGGCAACGACAATTCCTCGAACGGCATGGCCCACTGCAGCACGCGCGCCGCGCCATGTTGACCATGGGCCAGCACTGGACGCTCTCCAGCCTTGAGGACCACGGTCGCATGTGGCCCCGCTTCCAACTGCAAGAACTCAAGCAAAGGCGGCAGGCGCTTCACCTCGACACCTTGAAGAAATGAGGCCGGCGCCGACTGCAGGACCGCAATCCCCGCTGCGGCGCTCTTCTCCGGCGGCTTGTCCGACGGTACCGGTTTCGAATCCGGTTCTCGCGGCGCCGGCTTCTCCGTCGCAGCAGTTGCTGAGTGTTCCTTCGGCGCGCGCCGCGCACCGCTGCCCGCGATGACACGTTCAGCCTCGATGGTGAAGACCTGCGGCACCTCTTCGAACGACCAGGCCGGGTAGAACTTGCCACCGCCTGCAGCAGCCACATTCGAGAGATCCCGCACCTGCAGTTCCGGTCCGCACCCCACGCAGGAAATGGTCACTTTCTGGGTGGCGAGCAACTCGCGTGCAAGCGCTTCGAACCGCCCCGGTTCGGATTCACCATCGGAGAGCAGGATGAGATGCTTCACACCGAAGTTCTCAGCCTCGAACATGTCCGCCGCGAGGTGCAGGGCCGCGGTGAAGTCTGTCCCTCCCCCACACTGAATGCGTGAGATCCGGTCCTTGACTTCGTCGGCCTGCGCAGCCACGGTGAAGCTCAGAATTTCGCGGGCCTTCTTGTTGAAGGCGATCACACCCACGTGATCCTGCGGATGGAGCACCTTGGCGGCGGCCCAGGCCGCTTCCTTCGCGAGACGCAGTGCTTCACCTTGCATGGACCCGCTGGCATCAATGGCCACAAGCAGGCCGAGAGTTGGCGCAGTGCGTTCCTCCTTGTGGCGCGCATCCGGATCGGGGGGTGTGTCCGGATCCGGTTGTTCCTCATCAGGGTTCTTCTCGGGTGGTCGTGGCGGAGGCGGCGACAGTTCGCGACAAGGCAACAACGTTGTGAATGCCCGGGCCGCAGGGTCGCGTAATTCTCCCGCTGTCCCCGAGGGGACAAACATCCAGCCAAGACCCGCCCTGCTGCGTGCGTCGAGAACATGCAGGTTCGGTTCGGCCGCGAGCGCAAGTGGCGGAACGCGATCCAGTACGAGTACGCGCGCTGTGCGTGCCTCCTCGCTGGCCGAGAGTTCCGCAACGGCCAGTTCCGTGACGCGCGCGCCCTGTGCGGAGAGCCATGCAGCGAGGTGTGATGACCCTTCGGGGCTGACCACGGCTAGCGTGGGTTCGTTCTCCACAATGATTTCGGCATCAGCGCAGCAATCCCCTGTTGCACTGCGCATCTCGAGAACGAAGCCGTGCCTGCCGTCGGCCAAGTCGGCCACCTGCAGAGGCACCTCAAAAGGCCCCTTGGCGAGGTCCACGCGCAGAGTTGCGAAAACGCGGGTGCCTTCACGCAATTCGCATGCGACGGAAACGGCGGTCAAGGCCTCGCCCTGCGCTGTCAGAGACACCGTGGCACCTCGGGCGACGCGGAGCGGTGCGCGCAGCCGGAGATCGACCAACGCCAGAGAAGCTCGCGACGCCCTTGGCAACACCTCCACGTGCGTGAAGGCCGGAGGCACGCGCATGGTTTCAGTGCCGAGCAACATCAGGCGCACGTCGGCAGCCACAAGCCCGGGCGCCAACGCTGCCGCAGACAAAGCGTCCAAGGCCTCAAGTTGGAGATCTGGATCCGGCACAACCACCTCGTCCTGCATGTCGCCGCCAGCAGGAACCTCCAGAGAGTGGGCGCGCGGCGGCAGCGTCGGCACGCGCACCAGCACGGAGCGCGGCAGAGCGGGAGGATCAACATCCACGGGGTCCTCGCTCGCAAACCAGCCAAGCGCGAGCAGCAGTCCCGCGCGCAGCACGAGCGCGCCGAACCCGAGAGGCCCAGTAGGGCGCCAAGGCCAGTGGAGAACCAGCAGGCACAGCGCCACCAGCGCAGCGAGAGCGGCCGGGAAACAGAGAAGAGCGGACAGCGAAGAGTTCTGCATGGGCAGGATCAGCGCCGCTGCATGAAGCCCTCGAGAATGACCAGACGCGCACCGGTCATGAACGACTCTCCTGGCGCGGCCTCCACCTCGAGTTCTCGTGTCTCCGGTGGAACTGCAAGGCGCAGAATCGAGGCCCCCGTCCGCGCACGGAGCAGCAGTTCCTCGCCGAGCGCTCGACCATCCGCGCGCACGATCACACGCACGCTGCCCTGCACACCGCGGGCGAGGTTGTCTGTGTTGGCCGAGAGCTGTGCGACGAACTCATTCGCGCCCTGCGGCCACTGCAGGGCGATGCCGGCCGGCGCGCGCAGGTGGAGCACACGGCGCCACGCGCCAGCCACCATGCCTTCACGCCGTGTGCAAGCGGGCAGGGCGGCGCCGTCGAGCAGTCCCCGTCGCCCCTTGATCTCAAAGGGCGCATCCACGAGCCGTTGAAATCGGCTCGAACCCGGCTCCAGAAGAACCAGATCATCCGCATCGACCTGCACAGTGATGGCCGGCGTGAGTTGCATCCGCCAGAGTGCGCCAGCCAGCAACCGGCCCTGAAGCAGCGAGCCATCCTTCAGCACAGCACGAGCGGGAAAACCACCCTCAAGGGCGCGCGGAGATTCTTTGCGCAACACGAGAGCAACGACCTCGTCGCGCTGCACGTGGAACAGGCGTTCGCCGGCTGTACTCTTGAAACGCACTCCGTCCTGCGAGACGGACAGCACTTCGCCCGGCAACTTGTCCAACGCTCCTCCTCGCTGCATGAGCAGAAGGTCATCCGCGCTGGACGCGGCTGGAAGCTCCGCCTCGCGGAAGCGCACGACCAGCACGTCATCGAGAGACACGTCCAGATTCCCGCAACGCGCGGTGGCGAAGACGAATCCGTCCACTGACTCGCGGGTGATGTTGCCGTGCAGGAGACTGCCGCCAGCGAGTTCCAACGTGGTGTTGCGGCCGCTTGCCGCAACGGCAGCCTCGCCACGCAGGCTCAGGACGGATGCGAGCGGACAACGCCATCCTCCTGTACCGACCGATTCGACCCTGACTTGGCCATCGGCCTCGAGTGCCAACACGCGCACTGCGACAGCGGGACGGTCCATCGTCTCCAGCAGGAACGCGCGCTGGGACGACAGCGGACCTGCGAGCAGGAAGAGGGCCGGGATCAAGAGAGCACGGCAAGACACGGCGGCGCCTGTTCTAGCAGCCTGTGACAGGTGCGGATGAGGTCTGCCAAGTTGTCAGCAACGCGAGACCCGCCGCTCCCGGTGAACAAGGCGCCCGGTCCGGCTGCAGGGGAACTGTTGCGGTGTTCATGAGCAGGCCGGGACTTCTCCGCATTCCAGCGCCGGGGACCTTCATTCCGGCCCCGCGTTTGCTAAACCGTTGGCGGCACCATCGCCCGCCCAATGGCGGCAGCGATGCCCTGCGGGCCCTTCCGGGTCCGCTGTCCCGCGCAAGTCGCACTTGAAGGAGACTTGGAGCATGGCGAAGCAGCTCCGCTTTGAATCGGAAGCCCGCGAGTCCCTGAAACAGGGAGTGGTGAAGCTCGCGAAGGCGGTGAAATCCACGCTGGGGCCTCGCGGCCGCACGGCGGTCATCGACCGTGGCTGGGGTGGTCCCACCATCACCAAGGACGGCTACTCCGTCGCGGATGAGGTGGACCTATCTGACAAGTATGAAAATCTCGGCGCGCAACTCCTGAAAGAGGCTGCGTCCAAGACCCACGACGCCAGCGGCGACGGCACCACCACCGCCACCGTGCTCGCGGAAGCCATCTTCATCAACGCCCTTCGCCACCTCGGCGTGGGTGCGAACACTGCCGCCATCAACCGCGGCATCATGGACGCCGTCGAGCGCGTGAAGACGCTGCTCCGCGACAAGGCCGTGAAAGTGAGCCTCGATCAACCCGAGCGCCTCATGCAAATCGCGAGCATCGCCGCGAACAACGACAAGGACCTCGGCCGCACGCTCATCGACGCTCTGAAGCGCGTGGGCAAGGACGGCGTGATCAACATCGAGGAAGGCAAGGGCACCGAGACGAGCGTGAAGGTCGTCGAGGGCATGCAATTCGACCGCGGCTATCTCTCGCCCCACTTCGCGACGGACCAGAAGACTCTCGAGTGCGAATACAGGAACTGCCTGGTGCTCATCCACGAGGACAAGATCACTTCCATCAAGAAGCTGATCCCTCTCCTTGAGAAGGCCAGCAAGGCGAAGAAGCAGTTGCTCATCATCGCGGAGGATGTCGAGGGCGAGGCCCTGGCGACGCTCGTGGTGAACAAGCTGCGCGGAGTCGTCGACAGCGTCGCCGGCAAGGCGCCGGCCCCCCCTCCCGGTCCCGCGGCTCACGCCGGGGGCGTCTCGCCCGAGGCGGGCAAGAGCGACACCGTGCCGGCCGGCGGCGCGCCCTCGCGGCAACCGGTCGAGTCTCTTGCCAGCGCCGCGCCGCCCCACGGAACCGCCTCGAGCCCGGTTGGCCGGCCGACGCCCGTCGTGGCTGCCCGCGAGCTGGACACGCCCGAGGCGCGGCCACGCCAGGCGCCCGAGCGAACGGCGCGCGCGGAGAGAGAGCCGCGGCCGACTCTCCCTTCGGCTGCGACGCAGCCTGCGCATCCGGCTGGCGCACCCAAACGCGCTCGGTCCGAAGCAGAGGCGTACGAGCGCAAGGGACACGAAGCGGCGAAGGCGGGGCGGTGGCGTGACGCGATCGCGGCGTGGCTGGTCGCGAACGATCTGTCTCCCAAGCCGTCCACGCTCCTGAACGTCGCGCGCGGCTACTTGCGCCTTGGGAGTCCAGGGCGCGCGTGTGTCTATCTACAGCGCTACGAGAGGGCCGTGGGCACCGATGTGCCCGCGACCGCCGCCGCGCTCATCGTCGAGGGGCGTTGCCGGTGACATGGTCACATTCGAAACATCCCTCTGTCCTTTTGAAAGACCCGCGGGAGGTATGAGATGAGATCCGTGAAGACTCTGTTTGTTGTCTTGGTGTCAATGGCACTCTCCCGTCCGGCGTTAGCCGCGTGCGCATTCCCGGGGGTGGACATTGACGGGGACGGCGTCTGTGATAGCACCGACAATTGTCCCTTCGTGTCCAACTCGGACCAGCTGAACACCGATGGTGACAGCCAGGGCGACGCTTGCGATCCGGACGACGACAACGACGGCGCCTTGGACGGCAGCGACAACTGTCCCAAGGTGATCAACAACTCGCAGGCTGATCAGCAGACCAACACCGATGGTGACTCGCTGGGCGACGCCTGCGATCCGGACGACGACAACGACGGCATCCTGGACACCAACGACAACTGCGCCAAGAAGGCGAACGCCCAGCAGCAGAACAACGACGCAGACGCGCTCGGGGATGCCTGCGACGACGACGACGACAACGACAACGTGCTCGACACGCTCGACAATTGCCCCGTCGCGGCGAACGCGTCGCAGCTCAACACGGACGGTGACGCGCAGGGCGACACATGCGACCCGGACGACGACAACGACACCGTCGCGGACGCCTCCGATAACTGCAAGCTGGCCGCCAACCCGGACCAGGCCGACCTGGACGGCGACAGCCTCGGCGACACCTGCGACACCGATAGGGACGGGGACGGGGTGGCCAACGACACGGACAACTGCCTCGTCACATTCAACCCCGACCAGAAAGACTCCAACTCCAACGGCGTGGGCGACGCGTGCGACACCGGCGACTCCGACAAGGACGGACTCGCCGACGCCGTGGACAATTGCCCGAACGTCTCCAACGCCGATCAGAAGGACACGGACTCCGACGCCAGCGGCGACGCGTGCGACACGGACGACGACAACGACAGCGTGTCCGACGGCTCGGACAACTGCCCGCTATTCGCCAACCCGGACCAGAAGAACACCGACGGCGACCCTCTCGGCGACGCCTGCGATCTGGATGACGACGACGATGGCGTCGCAGACACCACCGACAACTGCGCCGTGGCAAAGAACACGAACCAGGCCGACAACGACGCGGACGCAAAGGGCGACGTATGTGACACAGACGACGACAACGACAACGTGCTCGACGCCGTGGACAACTGCCCGTTCGCGCCGAACCCGTCACAGGCCGACAACGACCAGGGGGGCGCCGGCGACGCGTGCGACGACGACGACGACGACGACTCCGTGCTCGACACGGCGGACAACTGCGTCTTCACGGCCAACACCGACCAGGCCAACAGTGACCAGGATGGCCAGGGCGACGTGTGCGATGCCGACGACGACAACGACGGCGTCGCGGACGCGTCCGACAACTGCCCGGTCGACGTCAACGCGGGGCAACAAGACAACGACAAGGACAGCAAGGGCGACGCCTGCGACTCCGACGACGACAGCGACGGCGTCGCGGACACCGGCGACAACTGCGCATTCGTCGCGAACTCGGGCCAGGCCAACAACGACGGTGATGCACAGGGCGATGTCTGCGACACCGACGACGACAACGACGCCGTGGCCGATGTCTCGGACAACTGCCCGTTCCTCGCCAACCCCTCCCAGCTCGACACCGACAAGGACGCCACCGGGGACACGTGCGACTCCGACGACGACAACGACGGCGCCCAGGACACGATCGACAACTGTCCGGTGATCTCGAACAGCGGTCAGAAGAACAACGACAGCGACGGCCTCGGCGACCCCTGCGATCCCGACGACGACAATGACGGCCTCCTCGACGACGGCGACGGGTCGCTGGTGGAGGGGGACAACCGCTGCGCGCACAAACAGGTGACCGGGTGCGACGACAACTGCAAGCTCGCCGCCAACCCCGACCAGGGAGACCTCGACAACGACAAGATCGGTAACGCCTGCGACTCCAACTCGGACGCCGACGGCGATGGCGTGGCGGACGAAGAAGACAACTGCAAGAGCGTGTTCAACACCGACCAGACCGACCTGGACGGAGACGGGCTCGGCGACGCGTGCGATGTCGACAAGGACGGCGACTCCGCGGCGAACGACAAGGACAACTGCCCCCTCGCGCACAACAGCGACCAGCTCGACACCGACGCGGACGCCACAGGCAACGTCTGCGACTCGGACGACGACGCCGACGGTATTCCAGACGGCGCTGACAACTGCCCGCTCACGGCCAACGTGCTCCAGTCCGACAACGACGGCGACAAGAAGGGCGACGCCTGCGACCCCGACGACGACAACGACGACGTCGAGGACACCGCCGACAACTGCCCCACCACACCCAACAGCGATCAGCCAGACACCGACGCGGACCTGAAAGGTGACGCGTGTGACTCGGACGATGACGCCGATGGCGTGGGTGACGTCGCCGACAACTGCCCGCTGGTGTCCAACGCGGACCAGGCGGATACGGACGGCGACACCCTCGGTGACGCGTGCCAGGAGGACGACGACGGCGACGGCGCGAAGGACGCTGTGGACAACTGCCCGCGCGTGCCGAACCCCCAGCAGGGAGACCTGGACGGCGACCTGACCGGCGACCTCTGCGACGCCGACCGGGACGGTGACGGCGTAGACAACACCACCGACAACTGCCCCAACACGGCCAACCAGAGCCAGGTCGACGCCGACGGCGACGGCTCGGGCGACGCCTGCGACAACGACCAGGACGGCGACGGCGTGGGAGACGTTGGCGACAACTGCCCGGGCGCCGCCAACTCCAGCCAGGCCGACCTCGACGCGGACGGCAGCGGCAACGCCTGTGACTCCGACGACGACGGCGACAGCGTGCTCGATGGCGCCGACAACTGCCCGCTCGCGGCCAACGGGACCCAGGTGGACACCGACGGCGACGGGCAGGGAGATCTCTGCGACCCGGACCGCGACGGTGACGGGGTCTCCGACGACGGCGACAACTGCACGGCCGCCGCCAACGCCGCCCAGACGGACACCGACGACAATGGCGTCGGCGACGCGTGCAGCACCGATGATGACGCGGACGGCAAGCTGGACGTCACCGACAACTGCCCGAGCGGGGTCAACCCGACACAGGCCGATCTCGATGCCGACGGGCTGGGCGACGTGTGCGACGCGGACCACGACGGCGACGGCATCCCGAGCCTCGGCGACAACTGCCCGGGCGCCTCGAACACGGCGCAAGTCGACACCGACGGCGACGGCAACGGCGACGCGTGTGACGCGGATGATGACGCGGACGGCGTCGCGGACGGCGTCGACAACTGCCCCCGCGTCGGGAACGCCTCGCAGCTCGACGCGGACCTCGATGGCGTGGGCAACCAATGCGACCTGGGGCTCGGCGCTTCGAACTCGGACAGCGACACCGTCCCGGACGAGCGCGACGTCTGCCCACTCGTCGCCAATCCCGATCAGCGCGACACCGATGGGGACGGCGGAGGGGACGCGTGCGACAACGATGACGATGGCGACGGCGTACCGGACACGTCCGACGTCTGTCCGGTCACCCACGACCCGTCGCAAGGCAATGTCGACGGCGACGGGCTCGGTGACGCTTGTGACAGCGACGCCGACAACGACGGTCTCGCGAACACGTCGGACAACTGCCGGCTGGTCAGCAACGCAAGCCAGGCCAACCTCGACGGCGAGGCCGGGGGCGACGCCTGCGACGATGACGACGACAACGACGGCTTCGCGGACGCACTAGACAACTGCCCGCGCATCGCGAACGCCGCGCAGACCGACACCGACGGCGACAAGGTGGGCGACGCGTGCTCCACCGACGACGACGGCGACGGAATCCTCAACCAGACGGACAACTGCCAGAAAGTGGTCAACCCCGAGCAGACGGACACCGACAGCGACGGCTTCGGCGACGCCTGTGACGTCGACGACGACAACGACGGCGTGGACGACGATCAGGACAACTGCCCGGTCGTGAAGAACGCTGGTCAGTCCGACGGCGACTACGACGACCTCGGCGACGTCTGCGACACAGATGACGACAACGACGCGGTCGCCGACGGTGAGGACAACTGCCCCACCACCGCCAACCCCACGCAGCCCGACACCGACGGGGATAGCCGGGGTGACGCGTGCGATGACGACGATGACGACGACGGCGTGGCCGACGCCGAGGACAACTGCCCGCTCGTGGGGAACGCCGATCGGGCAGACACCGATGCCGACGGCGTGGGCGACGCGTGCGACTCGGACGACGACAACGACGGCGTGCAGGACTCGGTCGACAACTGCCCGATGGCGGCCAACGCCGATCAGGCAGACAACGACATGACGCTCGACGCCGCGACGCTCGGCGACGCGTGTGACTCGGACGACGACGAAGACGGCGTGCCCGACGCAGGCGACAACTGCGCGTTGCTCGCCAACCCGAACCAGAAGGACACGGACCAGGATGGCCGCGGCGACTTGTGCGACGACTTCTCGGACGCCGACAAGGACGGCCTCGTGGACACCAAGGACAACTGCCCGCTCTTCCCGAACGCCGACCAGGTGGACTCGGACAGCGACGCCCAGGGCGACGCCTGCGACGCGGACGACGACGATGACGGCGTCGCCGACAGCAAGGACAACTGCGCGCTCCTCGGCAACGAGGACCAGGCGGACCTCGACGCCGACGGTAAGGGCGACTCCTGCGACGGCGACGTGGACGGCGACGGCTTCCCGAACGCGCAGGACAACTGCCCGCAGTATCCGAACCCCTCGCAGGTCGACACCGACAAGAATGGGGTCGGCGACGCCTGCTCGTCGGACACCGACGGCGACGGCATCCCGGATGCCGTGGACAACTGCCTGCTCGTGCCGAACTCCGGCCAGGTCAACACGGACAGCGACGACGACGGGGACCTCTGCGACAGCGATGACGACAACGACGGGGTGCCCGACGTCGCCGACAACTGCCCGACCGCCGCCAACTTCGACCAGAAGCAGCACGACGGGGACGGGACCGGCGACGCGTGCGATCTCGACGACGACGGCGACGGCGTGAACGATGGCGCGGACAACTGTCCGTTCCTCGCCAACGGAGATCAGGCCGACACGGACGGCGACGGCGTCGGCGACGGATGCGACGCCAACACCGACCAGGATGGCGACGGCCGAGACGACGGCGACGACAACTGCGTCGAGATCGCCAACGTGGACCAAGCGGACGCGGACGCGGACGGCGCCGGTGACCCGTGTGACGACGACGACGACAACGACGGCGTGCCCGACAGCGGCGACAACTGCCAGTTCGCGGCCAACCCGGAGCAGGTCGACACCGAGGGCGACGGCGACGGCAACGCCTGCGACGAGGACGACGACAACGACGGGGTCGCCGATGCCAAGGACACCTGCCCGCTGGTCAGCGACGTGGCCCAGGTAGACACCGACGGCGACGCCGACGGCGACCTGTGCGATGACGACGACGACGGCGACGAGCTGTCCGATGACGCGGACAACTGCCCTCTCGTGAGCAACGCCGACCAGCTCGACAACGATGGCAGCGGCGGTGGTGACGCGTGCGACACCGATGACGACGATGACGGCGTCCTCGACACGGAGGACAACTGCCAGCAGATCGCCAACGTCGATCAGGCTGACGCCGACCTCGACACGCGCGGCGATCCCTGCGACGCAGACGACGACGGCGACACCGTGGCGGACACCACGGACAACTGCCACTACTTCCCGAACGCCGACCAGCTCGACCTCGATCAAGACAGCGTGGGCGATGCCTGTGACGACATCGTCGACAACGACTCCGACGGCATCGGCAACGCGACCGACAACTGCCCGGACATCGTCAACGTCGACCAGCTCGACCTCGATCAAGACGGCACCGGCGACGCATGTGACTCCGACGACGACGGTGACGGCGCGGCGGACGACGCCGACAACTGTCCGCGTACGGCCAACGCCTCGCAGACGGACACCGACGCCGACGCGTCCGGTGACAGCTGCGACGACGACGATGACGGCGACGGACTGACGGACTCGGCGGACCTCTGCCCGCTCGTGGCAGCGACGGGCGAAGGCCCCCAGCCGGACTTGGACACCGACGGGATCGGCGACGCGTGTGACAGCGACCGCGATGGCGATGCCGTGGAGAACGGCGTGGACCTGTGCCCCGACGTCGCAGACGCCGACCAGACCGACACCGACGGCGACGGCGCCGGCGACGCCTGCGACACCGACGACGACAGCGACGGTCTCTCGGACGACGACGAGCAGACGGCGGGCACCTCGCCCACGCGGGCGGACACCGACGGCGACGGCTTCAGCGACTCGGCGGAGCTCGAGGCGGCCACATCGCCGCTGGCTCCAGAGGACTTCCCCGGCCACCGCCGTCCCGCTGGGGCTCGCCTCGAGAGCGGCGGAGGTTGCTCCTCAGCGGCGGGCGCCGCTTCCGTCTCCTGGTTGTGGCTCCTCGGGGCCGCGGCCTTCGTGCTGGGCGCGGTTCGGCGGCGTGAGCGTGGCCAGGCGGGCGTATCGTCCCGCGTCGTGGGTCGCGTTGGCCTGCCCCTCGTCCTGGCCGTTGGGCTCAGCCCTGACGCCGGTGCCCAGGGCTTCGACACGTCGGGTTATCGGTTCCATGGGCTCGTGTCGGATGGCCTCGGCGTCCGGACCACCGAGCTCCTCCCGCAGCTCGACTTCGCGCTGGGGCTCGGCTACGGCCACGCGGCCGAGCCTGCTCGCCTCGCATACGAGCGGGAGGGGACCGCGGAGACCCTCCCGGTGCTCGAGAGCGTGGACACGCTGACGGTGCTCGGGGCATTCGGGATCCTGGCTGAGCTGCAGTTCGACTTCGAGCTCCCCATCGCCGTGTCACGCGGCGTGGGCGCCGACTTCAGCGCCGGCTCGGGTAGCCTCGACGACCTGGCGGTGAGCGATCTCTACCTCGGCCTCACGTACCGCCTCCTCGACCGCAAGGTGGAGCCCGTGGGTCTCGCGTTCTCTGTCTTCGCGACGGCCCCCATTGGCGACGCCGACCAGCTCTCGGGTGCCGGTGGAGCCACCGCGGGCGGCGCGGTCACCTTGGACTGGGCGCTGACCCCTATCCTCTTGAGCTTGAACGTGGGCGCCACCTATCGTCCGGAGACCACCGTCCTCGGCCGCACCGTGGGCTCGGTGTTCGAGTCCGGCCTCATGATCCGGTCGCAGCTCTATCGTGATTACCTGGCAGCGTTCGCCACCTTCCGCACCGAGGTCGACCTCGTCGGCGGTGGCGACGCGACGCCGGTCGAGGCCATGCTCGGCGTCGAGGGCAACATCGCGGGGCTCCGCCTCGCCGTTGCCGGTGGCGGCGGGCTCACGCCGAGCGTGGGTTCGGCAGACTGGCGCCTCACCGCCATGGTCGGCTACCGCTCCAAGCTCCCGCGCGACCGCGACGGCGACGGCGTGCTCGACGCGCAGGACAAGTGCCTCACGTCGGCCGAGGACATCGACGGCTTCGAGGACAACGACGGGTGCCCCGAGGGTGACAACGACGACGACGGGATCGTGGACGGCGTGGACCGTTGCCCCGAGGCACGCGAGGACCTCGACGGGTTCGAAGACAACGACGGGTGCCCCGAGCGCGACAACGACGGAGACGGCATCCTCGACACCGCGGACCGTTGCCCGAACCAGGCCGAGGACCGCGACGGGTTCGACGACGCCGATGGCTGCGCCGACCTCGACAACGACGGCGACGGCGTCGTAGACGCCAATGACAAGTGCCCGGATCAGGCCGAGACCCGCAACGGCTTCGCAGAGGACGACGGCTGCCCGGACGAGCGTCCCACCTACGTGTTCAAGCGGGCCGAGCCCATCGTCTTCTACGACATCGCCTTCAAGACCGGCAGCGCAGAGCTGCTCCCGACGTCCTTCCCGGTCCTTGACGAGGTCGTGGAGTCCCTCCTGGCGCAGCCCTCCGTCCGGGTGCGCATCGAGGGCCACACGGACGACCGGGGCCCGGACGAGCGCAACCTCATCCTCTCGCAGCAGCGAGCGCTGTCGGTGCTCAACTACCTGTTCAACAAGGGGATCCCGAAGGAGCGGCTGGAGTACGAGGGATACGGCGAGACGCGAGCCGTCGGGGACAACAAGACCGACGACGGCCGGCAGAAGAACCGTCGCGTCGAGTTCCACTCTCTCAGCGATTGAACCGGCGTGAGGGGGGTCGGGCGCTCGCTCGGCTCCCCTTCCCCGCCCCCCATCGGCGGCTCCGCGTTACTTCGGCTCCATGAGGCCGTCGCGAGCCGGCCGCGCCCGCTGTCGGCGGGCCGCAGGGGCCGCGAACGTGAGCTCGATTTCAAGGCGTCCCATGGGCTCGGCGCTCGGCTCATCCGGGCGCGGTAGCACGCTCGCGACCATGAACACGGGAGGTCGGGGCGCCGGGCCATCGGACGACGGGCGACGCTCGCGCCCTGGGGCCTCGGCTTCTTCGCCCCGAGCTGGGACCTCGGATCGCGCCTCGATGACGCGCGGCCGCGTCTCTGGCGCGGCGGGCACAGCCTCGAAGCTCTCGGCCGGCCCGGCGGACCAGACCAACGCTCCGACGGCGGTCCCGGTGACCGCCAAGAGCGCAGCGAGGGCGAAGGCGCGGCGTCTCTTGGCTAGCGGCGCGGAGACGCGGAGCACGCGGGTGCTCGCCCCGAGCGGGTCCGTGGGGCCCGGAGCGGATCCGACCGCGACCAACATCTGTGTCACCGCGAGGGCTTCCGCAGCGACGCCGGCCTCTAGCGCCTCCGCGAACGCGGCCGCGGACTGAGGACGCTTGGGCGCAGACTTCGCCATGCCCCGCTCGAGGAGCTGATCGAGCCATGGCGGCGTGCCGGGGCGCACGGTCGCGAGGCGCGGCGCCGGCTCGGTCAGGTGAAGGGCCAGCGTCTCCGCCATCGAACCCGCAGAGAAGGCCGTGCGCCCCGCCGCCAGCTCCCAGATGAGACAGGCGAGCGCATACACGTCGCTCCGACCGTCGACCTTCTCACCGCGGATCTGCTCTGGAGACATGTAGGTCGGTGTTCCGACTGTCATTCCGGTTCGAGTCAGGCGGCGCTGCCCCTCGACCGACAGCTCCCCAACCACCCCGAAGTCGAGCAGCTTCACGCGCTGTTCTTGGGCCGGGCGGTCGGTCGGCGCTTGAAGCCAGACGTTCTCGGGCTTGACGTCCCGGTGTACCAGGCCGCGGGCGTGCATGACCTCCAGCGCACGCGCAACCTGTGCGCCAAGGGACGCCGCCTCCCACGGCGTTAGCGGTCCGCGACGCTCGAACCAGGCGTAGAGGTCCTCTCCGTCGAGTAGCTCCATGACGAGGTAGGGAATCCCAGGCCCCGTCTCTCCGAAGTCGCTCACGGACACGATCCGTGGATCGCTGAACATGGCGGCGGTGCGGGCCTCTCGCAGGAAGCGGTCCCGGATGTCGGCCACCGCTGTGAGCTCTGGGTGGAGCAGCTTGATGGCAACACGCTGCGGCAGCGTGAGGTGGCGCGCCGCGAGCACGAGCCCCATCCCGCCCTCGCCGAGGACACGCTCGACCAGGAAACGCCCAGCAACCACTTTGCCCACCACGCGCTCGGCGCGGCTCGAGTAGCGGGCGAGCTCCTCGAGGAGGTCCGCGGAGTCGTCAGGGCAGCACCGGAGCTCCGGGTCGTCGAATCGCCGTTGACAACGAGGGCACACGCGCACGGCGGTCAATGTATCACTCGCGAGATCTGATCCGGCTGCGGCTGACGCATGAGCCTACCCGGCAATGGACTCACGGATCACGATCGACACCCGTAGCGAATGTCCGTGAGGCCGAGCGAGCCGCGCGCCGGTCGAGTGGTATTGCCGGCGGTGGCACTGGCGCCGCATCAGGGCCCCGAAAACCAACCGGAACCGCACACGTCCCAGGCCCTTTGCCTCGGGGGGTGGCGGCGTAGCCAGGCACGCATCAAGGAGCATCGGCTGGCCATGCGCCCCCGCTCGTGTTGCGGTGGCCTTGCCGGCGGCGCCGGGCGTGAGCGTGATCACCGCGCCGTCGCCCAGGGGCGAGCGAAGCGCGTGCAGCCGACAGTGGTGCGCTACGCGCTCAGCCCATGCCCGAGCGTCGTCGCGCGCGTCGCTGGGGAGCCGGGCCCGCACGGCCGTCGCGGCGGCGCTCGGCCTCGCCACCAGCGAGTCGGCAGCGTCGAGCTGAGCGCGTGCCCAGATGGCGATCCCGCCGTCCAGCAACAGCTCTGCCGCGCGCACCAACACGTCGGCACATGCACCGGGCGCGAAGCGTGGGGCGTCCGGGGCCGCGTCGGCGTCTTCCGGGCCGTCCGCGCGGCACCGCTGGTCCAACAACGCTGGCGCGCCCGAACCCAGGCGGGCGACCGCGCCTGCCGTGACCTCGAGCACCTCGGGGCGCGTGTCTGTGGCGAGGCCGGGCGTACTCGGCCAGCCGAGCCCCTCGCGCGCCGCGGCGGCCGCGTCGCCGAGCGAGGCGTTGAGGCGGAGGCGCAAGAGTCGGGCGGCGAGGCCCAGATCGCCGGGCGACGGTGCGGCCAGGTCCAGCCAGGCGAGCGCCTCGAGGTCGAGGTCGCGCGCCAGCAGCTCGCCCAGCTGGAGCGCGGCGTCGGCGCGGAGCGCGGTGGGCGCATCCACCACCTGAGCGGCCTGGCGCAGCGCGTCTCGGGCGGCGCTGTCTCTCCCGTCCTCGGCATCGAGGCGCCCCTGCCGGTTTCGACACCAGGAGAGCAGCGCGGGCCCGGCTTCCGCGGTGACCCGCCCCCACGCTGAGTGCGCGGCGTCGGCCTGAATCCCTGGAGGTTCCGGGCAGGGGTCTCGCCCTTCGGCGAGACAGCGCTCGGTGGCTTCGAACTGCTGTGCGTAACCCAGCGCGGCCAACTCCCACTCAACCTGGCCCAGCACCGCCCAAGCAGCGCCGGACAGCGTGGGCTCGTGCCCCTTCAGGGCTGCGGCGAGCCCGGCGGCAGAACGGTCGGCCTCAGCTTCGAGAACGCGGCGCGTGGCGACGTCGGCTGTGCCCGGCGTGGGGCCCTGCGCCGCCTCGCGGAGCGCGCGGATACCGTGGAGCCACGCCTGGTAGGGGCCACGGGCCGCCTCTGGGAGCGCGTCGACGGCCACGGGCGGGAGCTGGGGGGGAGAGATCACCACGAAGGCCGTGGGGCGGGTGGCCGTGTCCGGCCGGACGTGAACTACGCCCACGTCCGTCAGCTTCGGCGGCCGTGCTGCCGCGCCCCCCGCCAATGTCAGGCACGCGGTTAGCCCTGCCATCTTCGCGGCGAGGCCGGTCTTCATGGTACCGCGACTAGCCGACCTGCCTGGTGGCAACCAGGAGCACAACGTCGTCGCATATCGCTGAAATAGCCGGACCATGCGAAGTCGCGGACATCAGGGGCCGCAGCTCCCGGGGACTACGGCGCCGCTCCCGTCGCAGGTGCACTTGTCGTCGAGGTTCTCGAGGATCTTCTCGCCCACGTTAACCCCGGCGAGCTGCGCCTCGATCGCGCACCGCGCTACGTGGCGACAGCCCCCGAGATAGAAGAAGTCCACGGAGGTCAGCTTCGGGAACTCGAGCGTCGTCAGCGATGACGTCGGCCCTGCGCAATCGATTCGCAGGAACTTCGCCGTCTCGAGCGACGACAGATCGACGGTGGCCAGCTGCGGGCAGGGGACGTTGGGGCCACCGATGCGAAGGTGACCGACATTCTGTAGGAGCGGCAAAGAGATGCTCGTAATGGGCATCGGGCCCAGGCCTTGGCCGTCGCCCATGATCGAGAGGGATTGCGCCTGTTCGAGGGCAGGGAGCGAGATGGAATTCGCCGTCGTCGCGATGTAGACGTCCATGGCGATCACGAGCTTCGGCAGGACGAAGTGACCGCTGGGCACGATGTCTGCCTGGACCAAACATGTCGCGTCCTGGAGCCCGGGTTCTTCGCCTTGGCCTCCCGCGCCCTCGCCCTCGCCAGTGGACGAGAACGTACACAGCTCGTAAGGGCATGTGGCCACCCCCAGCTCGCAGGTACAGAAGGGCCGATTGCTCGAGCCCTCTGTAGGCAACCCTGCTTCCGCGAGGAAGGTGTCCACGAGACACTGCGGCAACTTCGGGTTCCCAGAGATGTGCGCGTTCACTGGTTTCCACCCAGAGATCGGCTCCAAGGACGTGAGCTCGGCGTTCGAGCCGATGCCGAGGGACGGCGTGGCCTGTTCGTCAGGAGAGAGTGCGCCGGCAACGAGGACCACATCCTCGAGACCGTGAAGGCTCGCGAGGCTCGTGGTGTGCATGATCTCGAGCGACTGGACCTTCACTCCCTTTGGAAGCCCCTGGAGACTCTTCACGGAACCTCCAATGGTGAGCGCGCCCACCTCCTCGAGCGACGCGAGCCCGCTGAGGTCCGGATCGGCCAGCGTCACGAGTCGGAGGTACCCCGCCTTACGAAGGGCTCCGAGTCCGTTGAGGGACAAATCGCCGAAACCCTCCCTCAGGTCCACCGACCCTACGGTCTCGAGGTTGGCGAAGGGCGAGAGGTGCCCCCATGTCAGAAGCTCCGACGTTATCGTCGTGACCCGCAGCGCAGTTTGGGCCGGCGTCGCGAGCTCTCCGATGTTGACCCGGTCGATCGTGGAGGCTCCGAGATCATCGAAGTCGGAGAGCTTCACGTTTCGATCCAGAGTCAGCTCTCCGACCTTTGTGACGTTTTCGAGCCCTACGAGCGACGGAAGGTCTGTATCGATGAGCCAGAGCGACGCCAGGGCCTCGGGCCACGCGGGGCCAACCAACGTCGTGAGCGGCACCGACTCCACGATCAAACGGTATGACGCGGGGAGGACAACGCCGGGCAGAGCAGTCAGCTTCGGGAGGTGGAGCAGCCGCACGTCACCGCGGACGACCACCCCATCGAGCGCACTGACGTGGCTCAGGTCCAGTGTGCTCTTCACGTTGGTCGTATTTCCGCGGACAAGCTGGCCGATGGTGAGGCTGCCGATCTCCTCGAGGCCTTCCAGCCCGTGGAGGCTGGAGAGCAACACCGGACCGACCGTGACGCTGCCAGTCTCTTGATGGACGCCCGTGAAGACATCCACACTGGTCCCGACCCGCAGTTGACCACCGACGCGCTGAAGCCGCTCGAGACCCGCGAGCGACTTCAGCTGAGCGGGACCGACCGAGACCGGCCCATCGATGAACGTCGACAGCGCCGGGAGCTCCCCCCCGATGATGAGGTCGCCATCGATCACCATGAGTGACGCGAAGCCGGACATGTCCGTGAGGTCCGGCGCTTGCACCGAGACTGTCCCCGTCACCAGGGTGCAGCCGGCGATTAGCTGTACGTCTGCCGCGGTCTCGATGACGAAATCGCCGGTGCAGGTCTTGCCCTCGACGACCGCGCCCGTGTCCTCACCCGGAGTGGCACCCGCATCGTCTTGCGTGGCGGGGGTGTCGGCGCCCACGCTCGAGTCCGGTTGCTCCCCCGAGGTGGCGTCGCTCGAGGTGGAGGGCGACGCGTCGCCCGCGGACGATGACGTTGAGGAGGAAGAGCAAGAGGCGACGGCGACGAGGCCGACCGCCCCTGCGAGCAGGGTGGAGTGTACGAACATCTTCATACCGAGGTCGTACACCGGAGACTGGCGGATGTCACTGCGAGCCACTGCGAGGGATCTCGCTCCTCGATGCAGCGGCCGCCGCGAGCGTTGGCGGCTGCATCGAGTGGCCTAGTCGAGTCTCCACTGGGGGCCCGCGGAGTCGCTGGGGGGCCTCAGGGGCTGACCGTGACGACGCCGAAGGTGGTGGCGACGCCGCTCGGGGGTTGCAGCGTGCCGCCGCCGCCGGGGCCCGTGCCGGCCTGGGTCAAGATGCGAATACGGCCGCTGCCGCCACCGCCGCCGCCAGACTCGCTGGTGCCCCCGCCGCCGCCCACCGAGGATGTCTCGCCGCCCGCCGCGCCGCCCGTGGCACCGGAGGGCACCCAGTTCAGGTTCCCATGGCCGCCACGGCCGCCGCTGGCCCGAAGCGCGCCGGTGATCGTGACCGTGGGGGCCTCGAGCAGCAGGCCGCCGCCGGAGCCGCCGCCGCCACCGCCCCCGAACGCATCGCCGCCTCGGCCACCACGGACATCGACCTCGCCAGCGACGGTCAGCGGTCCCCTGGCTGAGATCTGCAGCGCGCCGCCGCCCGCCCCGCCGCCACCGCCGCCACCGCAGGGGTTGCAGTCGCCGTCCGAGATGCCGCCGCCGCCTCCCGAGCCCGCGGTGAGCGGGATCAGGAGCGTGGAGCCGGCGATGCCGCCGCCGTCGCCGCCTCGGCCTCCGTCACCGCCCCCGTAGCCCCCTGCCCCGCCGCCGCTCGCCGAGCCCGGGGATCCACTGAACGATGGGCGGTCGCCCGTGCCGCCGCCGCCGCCGCCACCGTGACCTCCTCCGCCGCCGCCGTTTCCGTAATGGACGCCGGCGCTTGGCACCGCTCCCGGCGCGCTGCCCGACCCGCCGGTAACGCCGCCGGTCCCATGGTTGCTGCCGTTTCCGCCGCCGCCGGCGCCGAGCGAGCCGCTGGCGCCGGGGTACGGGCCACCGGTGGAGCTCAAAGCGTCAGTGCCGGCGGCTCCAGCGGCGCGAACGGCGCCCGAGACGACCGCGTCGCCGCTGCTGAGGATGACGAGACCGTTGGCGCCGGTGGCCGTGAGCGTGGCGCCGCCAGCCACGCTCAGCGAGGTGGCAGAGAACACGCCGAGCGACGGCCCACCGGACTGGGAGACCACCGTGAACGCGATGCCCGAGATGACGCCGGTGCCGGCGGCGCGGATGCCCGAGATCGCGCCCGTCGCGGTGTCGATGGTGGCGTCTGAGGTGACGTTGAGCGGGCCCGTCCCAGCGGTGAGGAGCGCCGGCGGGACGTTCGAGGGGACGAGACAGCCCTCGTCCGGGCTGCCGTCGCAGTCGGAGTCCGCCCCATCGCAGACCTCGGCCGCGCCATGGTGGACCGAGGCGTTCTTCGGCGCGCAGTCCGTGAGATCCGGGTCGCCGTCAGCGTCGTCGTCGTTGTCACAAGCGTCCCCACTGCCGTCTTGGTCGAAGTCCTCCTGGAGCGCGTCGGGGACGACAGGGCAGACATCCGCGGGGTCGAGGACACCATCGCCGTCGTCATCGCTGTCTACGCAGTCGGCCACGCCGTCGAGGTCCAGGTCGGCCGCGCCGTCATCCGTCACGCCGTTGCAGTCGTCGTCCTTGCCGTTGCAGGCCTCCGCGGCGCCCGGGTGGATCTTCGGGTCCGTGGGAGCGCAGTCCACGGCGTCCGCTGACAGGTCGTTGTCGTCGTCCGGGTCGCAGACGTCGCCGAGGCCGTCGAGGTCGAAGTTCTCCTGCAGCGGGTTGGCCGTCAGCGGGCAGCTGTCGTCGCCGTCGGGCACGTCGTCCCCGTCGTCGTCCGGATCGACGCAGTCCGCGCTCCCGTCCCCGTCGGTGTTGGCGAAGCCGTCGTCGGTTCCGCCCGCGCAGTCGTCGTTCTTCCCATTGCAGACGTCGACGGCGCCGGGGTGGACGCTCGGATCAAGAGGGGCGCAGTCGAGCGGGTCGGAGGAGAGGTCGTTGTCGTCGTCGAGGTCGCAGGCGTCGCCGGCGGCGTCGAGGTCGAAGTTCGCCTGCTCGGGGTCAGCCACCAGCGGGCAGACGTCGACCTTGTCCGGCACGCCGTCGCCGTCGTCGTCCAGGTCCACGCAGTCCGCCTTGCCGTCGGCGTCCGTGTCGTCCGCGCCGTCGTCGGTGATGCCGGTGCAGTCGTCGTCCTTGCCGTTGCACGCCTCCACGGCGCCCGGCCGGATCGACGGGTCGAACGGCGCGCAGTCCGCGGCATCGGCGGACAGGTCGTTGTCGTCGTCCGGGTCACACGCGTCGCCCTGGAGGTCCAGGTCGAAGTTGGCCTGGGCGGGGTCGGCGACTACGGGGCAAACGTCCGTGAGGTCCGGGATCCCGTCGCCGTCGTCGTCGGCGTCGAGGCAGTCGCTGACGCCGTCGCCGTCGAGGTCGCTGGACCCGTCATCCGTCACGCCATGGCAGTCGTCGTCCTTGCCGTTGCAGCTGTCGACGGCGCCCGGATGGACCGACGGGTCGCGCGGCATGCAGTCCGCGGCGTCCGCTGAGAGGTCGTTGTCGTCGTCGGGGTCGCAAGCGTCACCCACGCCGTCGAGGTCGAGGTCCAGCTCCGCGGGGTCGTACGCCTTCGGGCAGTTGTCGTCGGAGTCCGCCACGCCGTCGTCGTCGTCGTCCGGATCGCACGCGACACCGGCACCGTCGCCGTCGGTGTCGAGCTGATCGGTGTTCGGGACCAGCGGGCAGTCGTCTTCCGCATCGAGCACCGTGTCCCCGTCGGCGTCGTCGTCGCAGGCATCGCCCGCGCCGTCCCCGTCGAGGTCGAGCTGCGCCGGGTCGGGGTTCGTGGGGCAGTCGTCGATCGCGTCCGGCACGCCGTCATCGTCTTCGTCGGCGTCGCAGTCGAGGAGCGCGCCGAGCGCCCCGTCGATCGTTCCGTCGCAGTCGTCGTCCTTACCGTTGCACACCTCGGAGGCCCCCGGATGGCTCGCCGGGTCGAGCGGCGCGCAGTCGGCGAGGTCGGGGGTGAGGTCGCCGTCGTCGTCGGCGTCGCAGGCGTCTCCGTCGCCGTCGAGATCGGTGTCCAGCTGGCCCGGATCCACCGCGAGCGGACAGACGTCCACGCCGTCCGCCACACCGTCGCCGTCATCGTCGGTGTCCGTGCAGTCGGCGATGCCGTCCACGTCGCTGTCAGGAGCATCTTCGTCGGTCACGCCGTCGCAGTCGTCGTCTTGGCCGTTGCACCTCTCCTCGGCCGGCTGCGGCGCGTCGCACGCGGTGAGCCCCTCCTCCCCGCATCGGCGCGTCCCGGGGCAGGCCCCGAGCTCGCTGACGAGCAAGCAGGAGGTCGAGGCGTCCTGTTCGGCGAACTTCGCCGTGCAGTCGCAGGCCTCATCGTCCTTCCGGCATTGCCCGGCGTCGCAGGAGTACCCCCCCGGACACGGCGAGTCGGCGTCGCACGGCGCCCCGCAGAACCGCCCGGTCGGCCCATAGTCGAGACACTTGACCGGCAGCCCACCGATCGCCCCGCCGCAGTCCGCGTCAGCGAAGCAGGGCCGGCACAGGTCGCGCGTGAGCGGCTGGCAGAAGTAGACATCGTCGCCGCCGCCGAGCGACCCGATGAGGCAGCGCCAGTGCTCCGGGCACGACTCGACGCACAAGGACGTGCACACGCTCCCGTCGCGCGTCTCGATGCAGAGGCCGCTGTCGCAGTCCTGGTTGTCTGTACAGGGGAGCATTTGGAGCTCGCCCGGGGAGGTGTCCTCCGGCGAGTCCGGGGGGAGCTCGGGCAGGCTCGCGACGTCGGCCTTCAGCTCGATGGTGTCGACGGACACCTCCACGGCAAGAACGGTGAGCACGTCGGACGTGCCGCCCTCGGGGGAGGAGCAGGCCGGGAGGACGACCGCCAGCGCAAGAAGTGAACGTCGCATCCCGCGATGCTATCGGAAAACGCAGGGCTGGGGCGGGGAGCGGGGATTCGCCAGCGAGGTTCGCTCGGCAAGCGCCTCGGCGCGGCCGCGGGTGGCGCTGTCTGTGAGCCGGCGCGCCGACTCACAGGAGGCCAGCAGCCGACTGACCGGTAGGCGGCCTCAGAGCGGGAGCACACCTACCCGAAGCGCTGGGATCTGGAGCGTACGGACCTCACCGCCAACGGTGAGGCGCACGGACCCTCCTGAGGTCTCGACGGTTCCCGGCGCCCAAAGATTCCACGACTCGTGCCAGACCACGACCGGCGCGGGGCCGCCGTTCGGTCCGGAAGGCGGGTGATCGTGCCGCTCGATCGCAGACCGCGCGACGGCGCCGCGGACCTCGGGACCCAGGACCTCGAGGCCACCGAGGACGACGCCGGGCGGGACGCAGAGCACCAGCGCCACACGGGTGGTCGCACCGGCGATGAGCAGGCTGGGCGCGTGCCACTCGAGCCACGCGGGGCCCGAGGCGCGTGCCGAGGGGCGATCGAAGACACCGCGCGGCGGCGTCCCCGGATTGCTGCCGGCGCTGCATGCCGCGGCGCCCGGCGGCTCATCCGCCTTGCGCTCCTTCGGTGCAGCCACGACCGTGCCGAAGACGTTCAGCGTGGCCTTGGGGCTGCGAAGGGCCACGCCCTCCGCCGTAGCGCCCACCGCGACCGGCAGGGCGAGCCGGGCCCGTGTGCGCCGCGCCCGCAGATGCAGCGTGATGGTGCGACGTCGGCTGCTCACCCCGTTGAGCATGGTGAGCTGGGTGGACTCGGAGCGGCTGATGACCACGAAGTCCTGTGACGGCTCCAGGTCCAGGCTCTGGGCGCCCTCGGCCGTGTAGGTGACCGTGAGGTCCTTCGAGGCGTCGTGCCGGTCCGGGAGGGGCGACAGCACCACTCCACCGGGGGGCGATGCAAGCAGCGCCAGGAGCAGGAGGGTGGCCACGGGGTCTCAGTGCGCGATGAGGAGAACGAAGTCGAGGTAGCGCCCCTCGGGGAAGCCGAGTCGGACGGGGTGGTCGGCTCCGGCACCGTAGATGCCCGTGACCGTGACCGCACGTCCCACCGCGCGCGCGGAGGCGCCCAGCATGTCGAGGAACGCCGCCTCGGTGACATGCGATGAGCAGCTGGCGGAGGCGAGGATCCCGCCCGGCGGGAGCGCCCTCAGCGCGTGTTCATTGAGCTTCTGATAGGCCCGCAGCGCGCGATCGAGCGACTTCTGGTTCGGTGCGAAGGACGGCGGATCCACCACGATGAGGTCGAAGTCCCCGGGCTTGAGCGCGGCGAGCACGTCGAACGCGTCGGCCGCCTCGAAGCCATGGACGTCGGGGTCGAGGCCGTTCAGCCGGAAGTTCTCGCGCGCGGCGTCCACCGCCGGGCGCGCGATATCCACCGTGACCACGCGGGACGCGCCGCCCTGAGCCGCGGCGATGGAGAACCCGCCGGTGTATGCAAAGCAGTTGAGCACGCGGCGTCCCTGGGAGAGGCGACCGACGCGATCCCGGTTCTCGCGTTGGTCCAGGAAGAAGCCGGTCTTCTGACCCTCCAGCACGTTCACGCGGAAGCGGCGCGGGCCCTCGGCGATGATCACCTCGTGCTCCACGCGCCCCTCGATCACCACCGCCTTGCAGTCGTCGCGGTGCGGGTTCCGCACCACGACCGCGCGAGGATTCCAGACCTTCTTCACCGCGCGGACGAAGCGCTCTTCCCAGACGATGCCGATCCGCCCGTCCGTACGGAGCGAGGCCACGCCGTCGTAGAGGTCGCACTGAAGCCCTGGGACCCCGTCAGCCTCGCCGTGCATGGCGCGGAACCCGGTGACATCCGGGGGGACGAAGGTGTTGCGCAGGCGGCGCGCGTCGGCCACCCGGCGCTCCACGAGGCGCGCGTCCACCGCCTCATCGGGGTCGAGGGTGTACGCGCGAAACACCAGCTGCGACTCCGGCTCCACGAGGCCTCGCGCCACGAATGCGCCTTGCCCGTCCACCAGGTCAACCACGTCGCCCGCGCGACAGCCCTGCGGGGGCTCCACGGCGTCGCGGAAGACCCAGGGCCGCCCGGCGCGGATCCCCGCGGCGTAGTCTCGGCGCAGCTTGAGCGTCATTGTGGCAACGCGCCCAGAGAAGGGCCGAAGGAAGGCGGGTGAGAGCGTGCGAACACGGGGCGAAGGTATCGGCCTGTCCGCACGGCGTCGAGCGCTACCGAGTCAGCGCTGCCGCGGCGGACTCCAACGGCTCCCCCTCGTCTCCAGGTACGTGTTCCGCTGCAGCAGCCGCGCCTCCGTCGCCAGCCCCGCCAACGCCATCGCTTCCCAGAGCCTGCCGACCCGCCGGCGTGAGCGCGTAGAGCCCTCGGCCCACGCGCTCGAACCACCCGTAGACGTTTCCCAGCAGGATGGTGCCCGCCTTCGGTGTGTGACTCTTGAGATCTCGAGGCCTCGCAGGGCCCTCCGAGAGCCCCGCGGCGCACGCCAACGCAGCCTGGCGATAAGCCGTCATGATCGGCTGCCGGGTGCTGCCCCCACGCGTGGGATCCCCCTGCCGCCGCTGGTGCTCGCTCACGATCCGCGAGCGCTCTTTCCGGTTCCGCCTCGGCGTGTACGCCGTGGGCTCGACCAGCACCTCGATCGCGCGCGTGGCGTGTACGCCGAGCAGGCCGAGCCCGAGGAGCTTGCAGAGCGTTCGAACTCGCGAGTCGCGGCTGCGAGAGCCCCTCCCTGCAGTCATCGGGATCGCGAGCCACACCTCATCGGCCACCGAGAGGCGCTCGACCGCCTGAAGCACCAGCTCGAGGTTGAAGCCGAGCTTCAGCTCCACCACCGCCAGCCGTTCGGCCTCTGGGGCCCCCTGGAGCGCGACCACATCGCAGCCCCGAACCTCGCCCTTCACGTGGAAACCCCGCTCGGTGAGGAAGGCCTTCACCGGGCCGTACAGGCCGGTCTCGGCGCCGTGTGGGCTCTTTGGGCGAGCCGGACTCATGCGGTGAGCGACGGTGTGGCCGAGGTCACTGATCCCCCAAGATAAAGGCGCCCTGACGGCTCAGCCCCAGGGGATCCCTGAGACGAAGCGACAGGTCTTGCCGGTGACCGGGTGGTCGAGGACCAGCTCAGCGGCGTGGAGCGCGAGGCGCTCGAAGGGAGGCCCGCCGTACTTGGTGTCTCCCAAGACCGGCGAGAGCGCGTGCGCCAGGTGGACGCGGATTTGATGGGTCCGCCCGGTCTCGAGGCGCAGGACGAGCTCGGAGGTGCCGGGGATCGGGGACTCCCGCTCGACGCGCCAGTGCGTGACGGCGCGCTCGCCACCGGGGGCGACGCGGCTTCGCCCCCCGGAGGTGTACAGCGGCGCATCGATGACTCCGGCGGCGCCGACGGCGAGCGGCACAGCCAGAAGCGCCCTGGAGGTGCGCTGCGGCGCGTGCGCCGCGAAGGCCGCGGAGAGCGTCTTGGCGGCGCCGCGGTCGAGCGCGTAGACGATCAGGCCGCTGGTGTCGTAGTCGAGGCGATGGACGACGTGGGGGCGCGCGCCAGTCTGCACGAGCGCGTCGACGAGGCTCTTGCCGCCTCGCTCCACGTCGGGCTGGCTGTGGACCCGGACCGCCTTGTCCAGGACGATCCAAACGCGATCCACCGCGACGACGCGCGCGAGAGCGTCGCCCAGCAGCTCGCCGGGAGTCACGGCTACTTGAACGTGCCGCCCTGCTTGGCGATGGAGAGATCACCCAAGGCCATGAGGTCGATCTTCCCGACTCGAGCGTCCTTCCGGTACATCTGGGCGGGCGTGTGGATGCCGGAGTCCATGCGGATCGCGTCGCACGGGCAGGCCTCTTCACACATCCCACAGTAGACGCAGACCAGCAGGTCGATCTCGAACTTGACCGGGTACTTCTCGATGGTGGCGTCGCCGTAGTCACCCGCGTCGATCGTGATGCAGTGCGCCGGACAAGCCGTGGAGCAGAGCATACACGCCACACAACGGGCCTTGCCGTCGTCGCGGTACATGAGGCGATGGTGGCCCCGGAAGCGCGGCGAGTACTCGGGCTGAACGTCCGGGTACTCCTGGGTGACGATGTCTTTCTTCCCGAAGAGGTTGCGGAAGAAGTGTCGCGTGGACACCCCCATGCCCTTCAAGATCTCGGGCACGTACGACTGCTCGAACAGCGTGAACTCGGGTCGTTGGACCTTGTAGTAGCCGGGCGAACACGTCGATTCGGCAGCAGGCGCGGGGGCGGGGGCGGCGTGGTGACCCATGGTCTCTCCCTCTTACCGGATGGCGTACAGGACGACGCCTGTGGCGAGGATGTTCACGAGGCTGAGCGGCAGGATATAGACCCAGCCGAGGCGCATGAGCTGGTCGTAGCGGAAGCGCGGGAGGCTCCAGCGGATGGTCATCTGAACCATGACCAGCACGAACACCTTGAAGAGGAACGCGCCTACCTGCATGAGCGTGAGCACGACACCGCCGGTGCCCTCCACATACGGGATCTGCCAGCCGCCGAGGAACATGCAGGTGGCGAGGCACCCGATCGCCACGATCTCGATGAACTCACCGAGTGAGAAGAGCGCGAACTTCATGGACGAGTACTCGGTGAAGTAGCCGGCCACGAGCGCGGACTCGGCTTCGGTGAGGTCGAACGGCGCGCGTTTGTTCTCGGCGATCGCCGACGCCATATAGAGCACGAACGACACCGGCTGGAGGAAGATGCCCCAGGCCGGCAGGAAGCCGAAGAGCGTCCCGCCCTGCTCCACGATGATTCCCTGAAGCGTGATGGACTCGTAGACCATGAACACGCCCACGAGGTTGAGCCCCATGGCCACCTCGTACGAGATCATCTGAGCAGTGGCACGCAGCCCGCCGAGCAGCGAGAACTTCGAGTTGGAGGCCCAGGCGCCGAAGACCGAACCGTACACGCCGAGGCCCGACACCGCGAAGATGAACAACATGCCGAGCGGCGCGTTGGAGATGACGAAGGTGTCGCCGGGGCCGAATGGGATGACCGCGAACAACACCATGGGCGGCACGACGCTCAGCCACGGCGCCATCTTGTACATGAGCGGGTTTTCGGTGTGAGGCTGGAAGTCCTCCTTGAAGAGGACCTTGATCGGGTCTGCGATCATGTGGAACAGCCCGCCGAGGCGCATGCCCCCGATCTCGGCGCGGTTCGGGCCGAGGCGGTCTTGCATGAACGCCGAGTACTTACGCTCGAGCCACGTGAGGACCGTGGCGAAGAGCATGACGTACCCGAGCAGGATGACCGCGATCTTCACGAGCGCGAACAGGACGGCGGCGAGGATGGGGCTCACTCCGCTACTCCCTTCAGGCCGCCGCCGGGACGGCGGTGGAGGCGGTAGATGAAGCCAGGTGGGCGCTCGCGTCGCCCGCGAAGTCGCGGACGGCCGCAGCGTTGGCTGGCGGCTTCACGTCCATGTGCCCGAGGGCACGCACGAGCTTGAAGAGCACCTCCCAGGCCGGGAGGACGCCGGAGGTGGGCGCGGGCCCCTGAGAGAGCGCCTGAACCAGCCCGTCGGAGTTGGTCCACGAGCCGTCGACCTCCTCGAAGGTGCGCATGGGCAGCGTGACCGACGCGTTGTCGAGCACCGCGGCGCGATTGCTGGCGAGGGCCACCTTGGCCCGCGCGGCGTAGGCGTCAGCGCCCGCGTGTTCGTGCCCGACCCACAGCAGGCCCTTGTGCGACCCGAGGAGCTCGCCAAGCGGACGCACGGTGAGGCCGAACGCAGCCGCGACGGCCGTGAAGCCAGCACGGTTCGGGTTCTTGTCGGCCCTCTGGAGGAGCGCGTCTTCCTTGCCGGGCGCCCGGCCGCCGACGTACCAGGTGGTCCAGCCGGCCTTCTGCGAAAGGACCGCGAGCGCCACCAGGTCTTCGGTGGTCATGAGGAGGCTCGGCACTACGCCGACATCGCCCCCCCAGCCATGGAGCGTGCGAGCCGCGGCCGCGAGGGCCTCGCGAAGCGGGTGCGCCTTGTCGCCGATGGAGGCTTCGTGGATACGTCCGGCCTGCAGCCCCTTGTAGGAGAGCCGGCCCGGATCGCACATCCACCAGCCGTTGACGGCCTGGTTCTCCCGCGGGCGATAGCGCTGAACCTCGCCGTCCGCGTGATCGACGTGGATGTTGCAGCCCTTGGAGCAGCCGGAGCACACCGAGTTGGCGGACTTCAGGAACCAGACCCGCTTCTTGAAGCGGAAGTCGCGGCTGGTGAGCGCCCCGACGGGGCAGATGTCGACCGTGTTCGTGGCGTAGTCGTTCGCGAGCTCACGCCCTGGGAACGTGGTGACGAACGAGCGATCGCCGCGGTTGACCACCTGCAGCTCGTGCGTCCCGGTGATCTCGTCGCAGAAGCGCACGCACCGCGTGCAGACGATGCAGCGCTCGGCGTCCAGGATCACGTTGGGCCCGATCGGCGTGGCCTTGGGCTTGTGGTTCTTGCGGCTGAACGTTCGCGAGGGCTGCGCCGAGTGGGCGAAGTAGTTGTCTTGCAGCACGCACTCGCCGGCCTGATCGCAGATCGGGCAGTCGACCGGGTGGTGCAGGAGGATGAACTCGAGCGTGGACTTCCGCGTACGAAGCGTCTTCTCGTCGCGCGTCTGGATCTCCATCCCGTCCATGACGGTGGAGTAACAAGCCGGCAGGAGCTTCGGCGCCTTGTTCGTGTTGACGAGGCACATGCGGCAGTTGGCGGGGGCTGAGAGCCCCGGGTGGTAGCAGAACGTGGGGATGTCGATCCCGACCGCCTGCGCCGCCTTGAGGAGGGTGGTCCCCGCCTCGACCTCGAGCTCGCGTCCGTCGATAGAGACTTTCATCGGTCGATCTCGCCGCCGATCATATTGATGGTGTCGAAGGTGGGGATGATGTCTGCCAGCTGCTGGCCCAACATCATGGGCTTCAGGGCCTGGACCAGCGCGAAGCACGGCGGCCGGCAGTGCACCCGCCAGGGGCGCCCCAGACCGGAGCTGACGATGTAGAAGCCGAGCTCGCCGTTGGCGGCCTCGGTGTAGCCGTAGGCTTCGCCGGGCGGGACGGGGATGCCCTCCATGATCAGCTTGAAGTGCGCGATCATGGCCTCGATGGTGTTGTAGACCGCCTCCTTCGGGGGGAGGACGATCCGCCAGTCGTCTACGTTCACCGGGCCCGGCTCCATGTACTTGAAGCACTGGTCGATGATGCGCATCGACTCCCGGAGCTCCTCGATGCGGACCAGGTACCGATCGTAGTTGTCGCCCTTGTGACCGAGCGGCACCCCGAACTCGACCTTGTCGTAGAAGAGGTAGGGGTGGGCCTTGCGCACGTCGTACTCGACGCCGGTGGAGCGGAGGCACGGGCCCGTCCAACCGTACTCGATCGCCATCTCCTGCGAGATGACGCCCGTGTCTGCCATGCGGTCGACGAAGATGCGGTTGCGGGTGAGCATCTTCCCCATGTCGGCCAGGTTCTTGTTGAGGCTGGCCTCCGCGACGCGGTAAGCCGCCTCGAAGTTGTCGGGGAGGTCCCAGCGCAAGCCGCCGACCCGCGTGTACGCCGTGGTGAGGCGCGCGCCGCAGATCATCTCGTGCAGCTTGTAGAACTCTTCGCGGGCCTGCATGCCGAAGAGCATGGGGGTGAAGCCACCCAGCTCGAGCGCGCCGGCGGCGAGCGCCGTGAGGTGGTCCGCGATGCGCGCCGTCTCGCACACGATCATGCGGATCCACTTGCAGCGCGCCGGGACGTCGATCTCGAGGAGCTTCTCGACCGCGAGCACGAAGCCCACGTTGTTGCACATCGCCGAGTTGTAGTTGAGGCGATCGGTGTAGGGGATGACCTGGGTCCAGGTGGCGTGCTCTGACTGGATCTCGAAGCCGCGGTGCAGGTAGCCGATGTCGACGTCCATGTCGCGGATCGTCTCGCCGTCGAGGATCACGTCCATTCGGACCGTCCCGTGCATCGCGGGGTGCGACGGCCCCAGCTGGAGCCGCATGAGCCCTTCGTCGAGGGCGTGCGCCGGCGCGGGCTGCCAGAGCTTTGCGGTGGAGGGCTTGCTCACAGGGAGGCTCCTCGGCGGCTCAGCCGACGTCGGGGTTGAGGTCCTGGTGGACCAGCTTCGGATCTTCGTTGATGGGGTCGAGCCGGGCGACCGGGACCAGCGGCTGGTACCCGCGGAGGGGGTAGTCCTTCCGCAGCGGGTGACCCACGAACTCTTCGTACATGAGGATGCGGCGCAGGTCCGGGTGGCCCTCGAACGTGACGCCGTACATGTCCCACACCTCGCGCTCGAACCAGTCGACTCCCTTCCACACGCCGTAGAGGCTCGGCACGGTGGGGGTCTCGCCGTCGACGCCGACCTTGAGGCGGATGCGGTGCTTCTTGGACAGGGAGTAGAGGTGGTAGACCACCTCGAAGCGCGGGGAGCCCGCTGCGCGGCCGGGGTACCCGAGCATGTCGACGCCTGTGACGTCGATGGGCATGTTGAAGGCGTGCTCCGCCTTGAGCCACTGGGCGATCTCGACGAGGGCCGAAGCCTCGACGACGGCGGTCTCGTCGCCGGCTTGAGCGTGCGTCGAGAGGACGCGCCCACCGAAGCGGGACTGGAGCGCGTCAAGGACCTTCTTCGACATGCGAGGTGCTCCGGCGACCTGGGCTACGCCCAGCGGATCAAGTGAACTTGAGGGCGCCCCGACGGAGCACGTAGGCGAGGCCGACGACGAGGACCCCGACGAAGACGAACATCTCCCCGAGCGCGATGTGCGCATAGGAAGGATCGGCCATGAAGGAGCGGTAGAGGACCGCCCACGGGTACATGAACACCGCCTCGATGTCGAAGACGATGAAGAAGATGGCCACGAGGTAGAAGTTGACGCTGAGGCGGTGCCGGGCCGTGTCGGCCGGGTCTGAGCCACACTCGAACGGCTCCGCGTGGTACCCCTTCCGGGCCTTGGGGCCGAGGAAGCTGTTGATCAAGACGATGGCCCCCATCATGCCCGCGCAGAGCAGGATCATGACGGCGAGTCCGATATAACCGTGATAGTGGGCTTCCATGGCGCGCGCGGTTGTATCAGCGCCCGTCGGGCGTGTCAACGAACGCGTCAGTGCGTGTTTGCCAGTAAACTCAACGCGTTACGCCGGATTCGAAAGGGCCCGCGGCGCGCGCCCGGACCGGTCTGGCGCCCGCTCAGCGCTTGGCCGCAGCCGTGGCGGCGGTGATCTTCGCTTCGACGTCGGCCCACTGCGCGTAGGCCGCCTCGATGGCCGCCTCGATCGTCGGCCGGCGACGGAGGAGCTCCGCTGCCCTGCCCTGCTCGTACACCGCCGGATCGGCGAGCTCGGCGTCCAGCGCCCCCAGGGCCGCCTCATCCGCCTCGATTCGCTTCTCCACGCGCTCGAGCTCTGCCTTGAGGCCCTTGGTGGCCTGATGCACGCGCTGCCGCTCCTCGGCCTCACGCCGCTTGCGGGCTTTGTCGTCGTCGCTCTCCCCGACTCGCGCCGGCCCCTGCGCCGGTACAGCCTCGAGCGCCTTCTTTGCTAGGTACTCGTCGTAGTTCCCGAGCGTCCAGGTGACGGTGCTCCTGCCGTCCTCTCTGCCCACCTCGAGGACGTGGGTGCAGACCGCGTTCATGAACCATCGGTCGTGGCTCACGACCACGAGCGTGCCGTCGTAGCGGCAGAGGGCGTCCTCGAGGGCGCGGCGGCTATCGAGGTCCAGGTGGTTTGTGGGCTCGTCCATGAGCAGCAGGGTGACCGGCCGGAGGAGGAGCCGCCCCAGCGCCACGCGGGCCTTCTCGCCCCCGCTGAGCACGGCGATCGGCTTCTCGACGTCGTTCCCGCTGAACAGGAAGCCGCCGAGGATGCCGCGGATGAGGGGGTAGGTCTCGATGTCGGCGACGTCGGCCATGCTGTCGAGCACGCTGTGCTGGGGATCCAACATCTCGAGCTGATGCTGTGCGTAGTAGCCGACCGTGACGTTGTGTCCGAGCACGACCTTCCCCGCCTCCACGGGCAGCACGCCGGCGAGGATTCGTAGCAGCGTGCTCTTTCCCGCGCCGTTGACCCCGACCAGCGCGATGCGCTGGCCTCGCTCGATCGAGAGGTCGAGACCCGCGTACACCACGTTGTCGCCGTAGGCCTTGCGAACTCCGGAGAGCGCCGCGACGGTTCGCCCCGAGCGCGGAGGCTGCGGGAAGCGGAAGCCCCCGATCACCTTCGAGGCGGGGGCCAGCTCCATGCGCTCGATCTTCTCGAGCTGCTTCACGCGGCTCTGGACGGCTGCGGCCTTCGTGGCCTTGGCGCGGAACCGCTCGATGAACCGCTCGATCCGCTCGATCTCCGCGGCCTGCTCCTCGGCCCGCTTCTCCTCCAGCGCCCGTTCCTTCTCCCGCTCGATGAGCCAGTTGTCGTACCCGCCCGGGTACACCTTGACGCCGCCGGGACCGAGCTCTGCGATCCGGTTCACTGCGCGGTTCAGGAAGGTGCGGTCGTGGCTGACCACCACCACGGCGCCGGGATAGCTGCGCAGGTACTCCTCGAGCCAGGCCACCGACTCGAGGTCCAGGTGGTTCGTGGGCTCGTC
>SXGT01574384.1_pt1 | contig 135970 bp, 114 predicted proteins | sample 3176221 | NCBI WGS metagenome assembly SXGT01 (sample SAMN11356862, study PRJNA531348) | freshwater metagenome | isolation source: freshwater sample F1-120 | place: China: Fuxian Lake, Yuxi | collected 2017-12-25 | reverse complement strand
TTTCAGAATGGGGACATGATTTCCGTCCGGAGTATAGAAGACTAAGACCAATTATTGAAGAGATTGGTAAAGTTCCAATTATTGCATTAACTGCAACTGCAACTCCAAAAGTTCAGCAAGACATTCAGAAAAATTTAGGCATGAGTAGTGCCAATCTTTTTAAATCATCTTTCAACCGTTCTAACTTATATTATGAGGTTCGTCCGAAAGTAAATGTGATCAAAGAAATTATTAAATATGTAAAAGGACAACAAGGTAAATCCGGAATTGTATATTGTTTGAGCAGAAAGAAAGTGGAAGAGCTTGCACAAACATTGCAAGTAAACGGAATAAAAGCATTACCATATCATGCTGGATTAGAAGCAAAAGAAAGAGCAAAAACACAAGATGCTTTTTTAATGGAAGACATTGATGTGATTGTTGCAACCATTGCATTCGGAATGGGAATTGACAAACCGGATGTTCGTTTTGTTATTCACCACGATATTCCAAAATCATTAGAGGGCTATTATCAGGAAACAGGTCGCGGTGGCCGTGACGGTGGCGAAGGAAATTGTGTGACTTTTTATAGCCACGATGATATTGTGAAATTGGAAAAATTCATGAAAGGTAAGCCTGTTGCTGAGCAAGAAATTGGAAAACAATTATTGACAGAAACGGTTTCTTATGCTGAGACTTCCAGCTGTCGCAGAAAATTTTTGTTACATTATTTCGGTGAAGAGTTTGATGAAAAAGGATGTGGTGGAATGTGCGACAACTGCAGAAATCCAAAACAGAAATTTGACGGTATGGACGATATTGCTTTGGCAATTGAAGCGGTTACCGATGTGAAAGAAAAATTTAAAACAAAAGATGTTATCAATATCTTATTAGGTAACGTAACATCTACTGTAAAAGCTTACAAGCAAAACGAATTAGAATGTTTTGGTAAAGGAACTGAAGATGATAAGAATGAAAAATACTGGAATGCCATTTTCCGTCAGGCATTAGTATCCGGGTTGTTATCTAAGGATGTTGAGAATTACGGATTATTAAAAGTAACCAAAGAAGGAGAAAAGTTTTTGGATAAACCATATAGTATGATGGTAACCAAAGATCATGATTACGAAGGAACAGAATCAGATGATGATGACGGAGCTGGAGGAAGCGGTGGAAAAGGTGGTTCAGGTGCAGATGTAGTTTTGTTTGCTGCTTTAAAAGATTTATTAAAACAAACTGCTCACAAATTAAAATTGCCTCCATATGTTATTTTCCAGGAAGTTTCTTTGGAAGAAATGGCTATTCAATATCCAATTAAAATGGATGAGCTGGTAAATATTACCGGTGTGGGACAAGGGAAAGCACAAAAATTTGGAAAACCTTTCCTTGATTTAATTTCTAAATATGTTGACGAAAACGAAATTGAACGACCATTGGATATGGTGGTGAAGTCCATCGTTAATAAATCTGGATTAAAAGTTTACATCATCCAAAACATCGACAGAAAGCTTCCTTTAGAGGATGTTGCAAAAGCAAAAGGATTGAGTTTATCGGATTTGATAATGGAAATTGAAAGCATTGTTCACTCCGGAACTAAAGTAAATATCAGTTATTATATTAATGATGTAATTGATGATGATAAACAAGAAGAAGCAATGGCTTACTTCAAGGAATCGGATTCTGATTCAATTGCTGAAGCGTTAAAAGAATTAGGAGAAGATGAATATACTGAAGAGGAAATTCGTTTGATGCGGATTAAATTTATGAGCGAGTTCGGAAATTAAAATTTCCTGCCTACGCAGGCAGGTTCATTTGTTTAAAAACCGTTCTTATTTTATAAGGGCGGTTTTTTTATGTTTAGCATTTATTAAGTATGACATCATCAGAAGATAGAATTACCTTTCAGAAAATAATTTCAGTTATTAAAGAATCATTGAGCGGAACACCAAGGGATTATACCGAGGGAAGCATCCGAAGAGCTGTATTTTTATTAGCTATACCAATGATCTTGGAGTTAAGTTTAGAAAGTGTATTTGCTGTTGTAGATATGTTTTTTGTTGGGAAATTAGGCGAAAATGCCATTGCAACGGTCGGACTAACAGAATCTGTACTCACTATCATTTACTCTATTGCAATTGGATTAAGCACAGGAACAGCTGCGATTGTTGCCAGGAGAATCGGAGAAAAAAACCCGGAAGCTGCAGCACGTGCCGGAGCACAATCATTAATTATTGCAGCCATACTTATTTCAATTACAAGTTTAACCGGAATTATTTTTGCCGATAAAATTTTAGCACTTATGGGTGCAAGTGCCGAAGTAATTTCAGAAGGAACTACGTTTGCACAAATTATGTTAGGTGGAAGTGCTGCTATTTTTCTGCTTTTTCTGTTAAACGGAATCTTCAGAGGAGCAGGAAATGCTGCAATGGCAATGAGAAGTTTATGGATTGCAAGTATCATTAACATAATTCTTTGTCCGATTTTTATTCATTTCTTCGGATTAAAAGGTGCTGCAATTGCAACAACAATTGGAAGAAGCACGGGAGTTCTTTATCAATGTTATCACCTTTTTAAAGGAAGTGGAATCATACAATTTTACAGGAAACATTTTAGTTATGACGGTGAAATTGTAAAATCGATTTTAAAAATTGCCTGGTCAGCTACATTTCAATTTATCATTGCAAGTGGAAGTTGGATTGTTTTAACACGATTGGTTGCTGAAACAGGAGGAACCAGTGCTTCTGCAGGTTATCAAATAACTTTTAGAAATATAATTTTCTTTGTTTTACCTGCATGGGGATTCAGCAATGCTGCTGCTACATTAGTAGGACAAAACTTAGGAGCGAAAAAATTTGACAGAGCAGAACAAAGTGTAAAACTGACTATGAAATATAATTTTTATTTAATGGCATTTGTCACCATGCTGTTCTTTTTCTTTTCAGAACCAATTATCCGGATTTTTTCAAAAGACGAGTCTGTAATTGCATATGGAATATTATCATTACAGATTCTTGGATCAGGATATATCTTTTATGGAATATCAATGGTATTAACACAATCACTTAACGGAGCGGGAGATACAAAAACACCAACTTATATAAATGTTGTTTGCTTTTGGGTGTTTCAAATTCCATTAGCTTATTTTTTAGCAAAAGGTTTAGATATGAAATATACCGGGGCTTTTATTGCAATTCCTGCTGCACAAGTTTTAATTGCTACTATGGCCTGGTATTATTTCAAAAAAGGTAAATGGAAACAAATTAAGATTTGATTCGTATACGCTTCAAGTTAAGACACAAAATAACAGAACAAAAAAATTAAAATTATTTGTTTTTGATATTTTTCTCTTTACCTTTGAGATAACATAGTACTTATTATTTGCTTTAAACTCCCCGATAAGCGAATTTTTTTAATCATCCCCAGTAATTTTAAAACAATTGATTTATGAAAACGAAAATTCAATCGTACGGGAATTCCTATTCAAAATTTATCCGCACTTCTATCTTTGGACTATTCCTATGCTTAGGAATAGGAGCAAAATCACAACCAACAATCACTTCCTTTAGTCCATCATCCGGACCTGTAGGAACAACAGTAATATTGTCTGGGACCAATTTTAATACAACAGCAAGCAATAATATTGTTTATTTTGGCGCAACAAAAGCGAATGTTTCATTGGCTAGTACAACTTCGTTAACAGTTACTGTTCCTTCAGGAGCAACGTATGAAAATATTTCAGTAACAAACAATACCACAAATTTAACAGGCTATTCCACTAAGCCATTTACATTAACGTTTGCTTGTGGTGCACCAACCGACTCCACTTCTTTTTCTACAGCAACAAGTTTTGGCACAGCTATGTGGCCTCAAGATGCAAAAATTTGCGACTTTGATGGAGATGGAAAACCTGACATAGCAACCGTGAATGGTGACTCTAGGATTGTTGGCATTTTAAGAAACATTGGCACTGGTGGATCAATCAATTTTGCACCAGCAACATATATTTATGGCTTTAGCGCATTATACATGTGCATACAAGATATGGATGGAGATGGAAAAACAGATCTTATTGTTAGTTATTCTGACTTATCCTTTTCTGTATATAGAAACACATCCTCTATAGGAAGCATTTCTTTTGCTTCACCAATTGATGTAACTGTGTCTTCACAAATTCAAGATATGTCTTCCGGAGATTTGGACAATGATGGTAAACCGGATATTGCAGTAACTGGTGTTTATCCACATAGAGTTAATTTTTTCCGAAATACAAGTACGCCAGGGTTAATTTCTTTTGGCCCTGAGCAACTTTTGGGAGCCGGATTCTTTCCTGTTGGGATAACTATGGCAGACATAGATGGAGATACATTTAATGATTTAGCGGTAATTAACAATGATTCTGTTGTTTCATTGTATAGAAACATTAGTACTCCTGGAACAATTGCATTTGCTCCAAGAATAACAATAAGCACGAATAATAATCCAAAAAGGATTACCACAGGTGATATTGATGGTGATGGTAAAAAAGATATGGTAACTACAAGCTACTATTCTAATACAATTTCAACTTGGTTGAATACTAGCACAATGGGATCCATTTCTTTTGGAACTGAAAACTCGTTTGCAGGATTAAACCCACGCGGAGCTAGAATAGATGATTTAAATGGAGATGGGAAACCAGAACTTGTTGTTGCTGATGACTATGTTAGCATTTACGACAACACAAGTGCAATCGGCACAATTTCATTTGCTCCGAAAGTTAGTTTTAGTTTTATACTGGAAACACCTTATAATGTTGCTGTTGGCGACTTGAATGATGACGGGAAACCTGATATTGTACAAGCTAATACAGATGGTGGTACACTTGGTGGGCAGCTAGTGACCATTTTGGAAAATAAGGAATGCTTGACATCAGGGATAGATTCTCAAACAAATGAAGTAACATCTTTTTCCATTTACCCAAACCCATTTAGCACAAATGCTACTATTTTATTTGATAAAGAAGTAAAAAATGTGACAATCACAATCAATAATACTCTTGGTCAGGAAATTAAATCTATTGATTTTTCCGGCAAAGAGCTACAAATTGAAAAAGGAGATTTAGGTTCAGGGATATACTTTGTAAGACTGTTGTATAAAGAAGGAAATTCATCAACTAAAAAAATAATTATAAAATAATCAAATAAACTTTCACAAAAGCCCTGCAGCACTAGTTTCAGGGCTTTTTTTGTTAATTGTTTTATAATTTTTTTTGACTTATATTTGATATACTCAAAATACTCATAAACATGAAAAAAATTTACTCACTTTTATTTGTGATAACATTATTTATTGCAAAAAATTCAAATGGGCAAACTTTCAGCAATACTTGCTCAACACCTTATCCTATTAATTCTGTTACAAACTATAGTTATTCAACAGTAACTGGGGTACCAAATACAGATTTAACAAATGATTATGGTTGTATTGCTCCTGCAGATAATGCTACTTGGTTCTATTTTCAGGCATGTATGTCTGGTAATGTGGATATTGTTTTTGCATCTTACACAAGTTCATCATCAGACATTGATTTTATAGCTTATGGACCGCTTTCTGCACCAACCGATTGCGGATTATCTTCTTCTCAAATAGTTGATTGCTCTAATGCAAGCGGAACATGGGACACTTTAAATATTAACAGTGTGGTAGTAGGAAGCTATTATAAAATATTAGTTTCTAATCCTTCCGGAACGGTTGGAACTTATAATTTCAGCGCACTAAATATTTTTCCATTTTTTTATGACAGCTGTATGTCTTGCATGGACCCTCTTCCATTTCAGGAAGTATGTCAAGTAACTACTGACCCAGTGCAAAACAGAAATATTATTATCTGGGAAAAAGATACTACTTATACAAATTCATACATTATTCAAAAAGAAAGCACTACCATGGGAGTATACACAACAATTGCAACTGTTATGAATAATGATACTTCTGCGTATATTGATAGCACATCCAATCCAATGATACAAGCATTCAGATATCGTATTGGAACTACTGACACGTGTGGCAACACAAACTTTAGTTCAATGGATCATCAAACTATTCATTTGCTTACGTCAGTTAGCTCAAGTACAGGTTATCCACAACTAGCCTGGAGTTCATACATCGGTTTTGGGTATTATACTTATTATATTTTTAGAGGAAGTTCACCGACTACATTAACATTGTATGATTCAATTTCCGCCTCCTTTAATTCATATACTGATGTGGCGGCCGTCCCTGGTATGAATTATTATTCTGTTTCTGTTTTACCTCCTGTTCCTTGCCAACCATCCCGTGCAATGAACATGTATAGTCTTTCAAATGTTAGTCCGGTAGCATTCACAGGAATTAATGAATATGAATTTAATCAATTAACGGTTGGACCAAATCCAGCTAACGAAACTTTGAATTTTTCATTGGGAAATATTGCTACCGATATAACAATTGATATTATTGATATTACAGGGCGTGTAATACAATCTAAAACATTTGAAAATGTGAATAAAGATTTTGTTTCTTTAAATGGTATTTCAAATGGAAGTTATATTGTTCGTTTTGCAACTAAAAATACAACTAGTTATAGAAACATTGTAATTGCGAAATAAATTTATTGCTTTCAATAAAAATCCCGTTTCAAATAATTGAAGCGGGATTTTTATTAATGTTAATTCAAGAAGAATTTGAAATCGTTTTCAGATGAATTTAATTTCAGCCAATGTAATGCATCTTTTTCTTTTCTAAATACCTTAATTGGGTAGGTGGGTTTATAAAATTTATTATAAAAATTTGCCAATAAATTTTCGCTGAACGAATCTGCTATGATAGTGATATTAGAATTGGTTCTTCTGTTTTCTATGCGGTTCATAAAATCACGAGCCTCTTTCTCCATATAAATATAGCGCTCCAGCTTAATCACAGTGATTTTATCCTCTTTTGTTAGGATTCTATATAGTTTTTTTAAGGATTCAACATTTACTTCCGCATTTTCACAAATAGTTAACTTTAATAAATTTTCTTCTGTTTCTATAATAAATTTTCCCATTACTCAGTTTTCAAAAATTTATAATTTGTGTTATTCAGATTATTGTTTTATCGCTTTGTAGGTTTTTGTTTTAGATCCAGAAACGGCATTCACAAAATAAATTCCTTTAGCATATTCTTTTCCAAAATGGAAAATGGAATTTACATTCTTATATTGATCGATTAGCTTTCCTGTAAAATCATATACCATTATGTCTACTTCTGCTGATGAACAATCAAAAGTAAAATCGGTTGAAGTAGGATTAGGGAACAATGAAAAAGTTGGCTCTCCATTTCCATTACAATTAACCGCTAAACTATTTGAATGGTTATACTGTCCGTTAAAATCAGTTTGTTTCAGCCTATAATAATTCTTTTCAGATGTTATATTATCGTCAACATAAGAATAATTTTTATAATTTGTACTATTTCCTGCACCATCAACAATCGCTATTGGTTCGAAATAAATTCCATCAATACTCCTTTCCAATGTAAAAAAATCATTGTTAATTTCAGTTGCCGTTGACCATTTCAAAACGGTATTATTAGTATTGCAATCGCCAGTAAAATAGAGCAACTCAATTGGTAAAGGATTTGTTGCCAGAGAAGCTGAAATAGAAGCAAAAGTAAATGGTGAAAAATTTGTAACTGCTGCCGAAGTTTGTATTGATCCAGCTGCTGCTGATCCAGTCATTGTTCCACTACCATGATCTTGCCATATAGATCCATCCCATCGTGCTACATGCAAGTCACTAGTAAATGTATTTATTCCACTTCGTGTTCCATTTTCCCAATACAAGGTAACAGAAGTGTTGTTTAAAGTTCCAACTGTTCTGTTAAATATCCAATGCTCAACTGAGCTTACATAAGCGTTTGGAGCTGCTACAGGAGTGAGAGTGGCGTAAGCCGCATCAAAATACTCTGCAGTAAATGCATCCGTAACTGCTGTTACACCAGTTTCTGCAGACATTCCTATTCTAGCCCAAATTGTATTATCACCAACCGGAAATACAAATGCAGTTGTTCCTATTTTTTTCATTGGACCATCAACAAAGCTTGCAGCAGAACCTGCTGTAGAAGTTCCACCATTTAAAATTGTAAGAAGATTTGTTGAGCTTGAAAAAATATTCCCATCTGTTAAAGTTAAACCTGTCATAACATTAGCAGGAGCATTAAGTGTAACACCTGTTGAGGAAGTATTATTAATTACAAGATTGCTAAAAGTTGTGGAGCTACTTCCTGTTATTAATTGTGGAGTTGTACCATTAAATGTTACACTTCCTGTTAAAGCTGGAGCAGTTGTATTGGCTGTAAAGTTACCATTGTTTGTCCATGTTCCTTTTAAATTAATTGGGACTACAGTATATCCTAGGGTAAAATCTGAAAATGTTGTGTTAGGATCAATCGTTAAACTTCCTCCCAAGGTAACATCCGTCATTCCTATTTCTCCTAAGGATATTGTATAGGTTGGATCGCAAGTAAATCGAAGACTATAAAAATCGTTGTCTATTAAATTAAACTGTCCTCCACTTGCTTGTCCTGTTAAGTCCCACCACCAAGTTCCCGAATTATGGTTAAAGCGATTCATAGTAAGTGTTTGAGCGAAAATTTTATCCCTGAATACTCCTGTATTCAAATTAATAAATCCATTTTGAGTAATCGTATTTGTAATCTCAAAAGTATATGAGCCAAGATTAACGGTACCATAACTTGTTGCACTAGCATAACTAATTCTCAAATTGTAGATTGTCAGATTACTGCTCAGCGTATAATTACAACCATTATTAAAATTTAATTTCGCATTTGTACTTGTTCCTGATCCTCCAATAGTATTGCCCACACCATTCAAATTAATTAATGTTGTACCTGTGTGATTTAGAGTACCATTGTTTATTACATTTCCGTATATATTAAAACTTCCAGTTGTAATTGCTGCGGTTAAAATTGCACCCGAATTGATAGTAAGGTTGTTGCAAATTGCAACATTAGCTGCTGAAATAGTTGGCTGAGTTCCTCCCGAAGGAATAACCACATTATCGCAAATACTAGGAGCTCCTGCAGGCGACCAATTTGATGCTGTTGTCCATGCAGTTGTACCTGTTGTTATCCATGTTTTTGATCCTGATGGAGCTATGCAAGACATTGTTGCGGCCCAACCAGCAGAAGGAGCCGAGGCATCAGAAGTGAATCTAAAAGTTAAACTTCCATCAAAAGCGCAAGAGGTTACTGTTCCAGGACTAGTAGTTCCAGTATAGGTTCCAATCAATGGTGCTGCTGTACTATTCCCGTTATAAATGTAAAGATAATCCCAAGTGTTATCGGTACTAAAAGAGCTAAATGCTGCCACCACCATATTCCCAACTGTTGTAGGATAAAAAGTAAGTGTATAGTTCTCGTTGTTACCAGCATTTCCAGCTGATCCGCCTGAATCATAAAAATTTCCGCTACAAGTTCCTGTGGATCCATTGCCCATATTAAAGTTGGTACATGTAGAACACCCTGTAACAATAAGTTGATCTAAGCCAATGTCAGTAGTTCCATAATCTGATGTAGCAGTAAATTTCACTCGGAAATTTGAAACCCAAAACGAAGGACCAACATAAAATGAATATTGTGTCCAAGCTGCTGCAGTTGCCATGGTTCCCTGCGAAGTATAAGTAGATCCTCCGTCATTTGAAAATGCAACATTTAGAACATCAGTTCCTGAAGTGTTGATCATGTAGAAAGATATAGTTGAGCCTGTTGAATAGGCCGATAAATCAATATTAGGTGTTGCGATCGATCCTGTTGTGCCACTGGCAGCATCATAAGTGTGGAATCGGGCCGAGTTTGAAGTGGAGAGAGCTCCTGTTGGTGTGTATGCACCAGTTGCAGAAGTCCATCCAGTTGTATAGTTATCTTTATGCCATTCGTTATTTCCTGTTCCGACACCAGTCCAAGCGGGACTAAGCGAACCAGCATTAGTCCAAGCACCATCAAAATTTTGAGAGAATACTGTTACCTGTGCAATACTCAAATTGGTTGAAACACAAACAATAATTAGAATTATTATAATTGAAAATATTTTTTTCATTTGTAATTTATGATTTGTAGAGTAAAATTATTTTGTTGATTCATTAACTATTCTTATTGCGTCTTGGCAAAGTTGTTTGTATCGCTCAGGATGTTTATTTATCCATTCATTTCTTACTTCTGAATTTTTTTTGTCGTCATGTTCTTTATTACCAGAGATTATTGGTGGAGGATACCCTGGTTCTAGTTCCATAAGTTCACAAACTTTTACAGCAACTGGTGAATTTGATTGCGTTTTTTTTGCTGTTTCTGACGAGGTTTTTGTTCCTTTTCCTTCAACTGAAACAGTTTGACATAAACTGGATTTGGAAAAACTGATCAAAAACAAAAAAATAAATAGCGAGTAGTAGAATGGTTTTTTCATTTTAAAAATTGTTTGTTTTACAGACATAAAATTAATGAGAAGGAAAAGGAAAGAAGAGCCAAAATATTCTTGCAATGCTAATCCCAAATAGCAAAATATGATTAAAAAATACACTTAACTACTTGAATGTCAATATTTTATTATTACATATTTTATCGAAAATTTGGATGCTTAGTCCTTTTGTTGTCGCTGAGTAGAAAAAATAAATTTCAAAACAAAACACAAGCAAACCATCTCTTAGGTGGGAAATTTTATGGAGAAAATTGTTGCTAAAAAAGTTGTTTTCTAAAAACTAAAGCACATCAATGGGTATATTTAAATTTACATTTTACAAATTAAATACTTTTGTTCGTTCTTCTGTTTTTACATACAAAAAATAAATTGTACTAAACAATTTATTTAAATGAAATAATTAGTGCTAAGGATTCTATTTCTAGGAGAAAATTTTTTATAAAATATTATTTTGTGGTTTTTCCATCATACAACTTTGTAAAAGAGCCATCGATAGGCTCCCACAGCTCCACTTTATTACTATCACAATCCAATATGTGAAGGAATTTTCCATAATCGTAGGATTCTATTGTATCCAGAATTGTTACTTTATTTTCTTTAAGTTTTTTCAATAATTCTTCCATATTATCCACACGATAATTTATCATGTAATCATTTTTTGAAGGCAAAAAATATTTTGTTTTTTTTGAAAACGGACTCCACTGGGTGTACGCAATTGTTTTATCATCGCTATCACGCCATTCGAACATAGAACCATAATCATTAGGAACAAGTCCTAAATTATTGTAATACCAGGCATTTAAAGCCTTAGCATCTTTACTTTTAAAAAATACACCGCCAATACCTGTTACTTTTCCAGACTTAATTTTTTTTGATGGAATTTGTTCAGCTTTATAATCATAAAATACATTTAACTCATTTATTGTAGCTGAAAACATCTTATTAATAATAGCGCTATCTGAATTCACAATATACTTTGCATTATCCAATCCCATTGCAGCAATAAAAATAATTCCTTTGTCTGCATACCTTCCACCAAATTGAATAATCCCTTGTTTTCTTAAGCTCTGCAAATGTGCAGAATGATGATTTGCAAATTTTTGTCCATCAAATTCCTTGGAATTATCCCACTTACTTCCCTTACTATACTCAACAATATATATAGAAGGAGGTTCAGCTATTTTAGATTCAAATTTATAAGAACATAAAAATGTTCCAAATACAATAAGATTGCACATAAGCAAAATTGAAAAAATATTATTTTTCATAGATTCAGATTTAAAAAATTATTTAAAAATTAACTAATCTTATATTCGGTTTTATGTTTTACTTCTGTCATAACAAAAGAACTTTGAACATGTCCAATGTTTTCAGTTGCTGCTAATTTATTGGTAATAAAATCCTGATAATGATTCATATCATTTGATGCGACTTTTAACAAATAATCAAAAGTTCCCGCAGTATGGTAACATTCCATCACTTCATCAAATTTAGATATAGCGGTTTCAAATTTTTTCAAAAGTGGTTTTGAATGCACTTGCAGAGAAACATTGCAATAAACTACTAAATTTTTGCCAACTTTTTCCTTATTCAATAATGCTACGTATTTTTCAATAACTCCAGTTCGCTCCATACGTTTTATTCTTTCATAAGTTGGTGTTACTGACAATCCAACTTCGTCTGCAATTTGTTTTGTATTTAAAGAAGAATCCGTTTGCAGTAGATGTAAAATGTTCTTATCGAGCTTGTCTAATTTTTCCATGAAGATTATTTTTCTGTTTTGGCATTCAAACATTACAAATATAGACATATTATCTACTTTTTAACATTAAATAAGTATTATTTTCTAAATAATAATAGTAATGTAGAATTAATTAATTACCAACATATCTTTATAATAAATTAAATTTCTCTAAAATGTCAAAAGAAACAATCAAAAAAATGCGTCCTGAAAGTTTAATGATGAGCTATGGATATAAACCTGAATTATCAGAAGGGGCAGTTAAATGCCCTATTTTTCAAACTTCCACTTTTGTTTTCAAAACAGCTGAAGAAGGAAAATCATTCTTTGAAGTTGCGTATGGGAAAAGAGCACTTCGCCCAAAAGAAGAAACAGGATTAATATATAGTCGTATTAACAATCCCGATTTAGAAATTTTGGAAAACAGATTGTGTTTATGGGATGAAGCCGAAGACGGAGCAGTTTTTGAAAGTGGAATGGCAGCAATCAGCACTACCGTTTTAGAACTTTTAAAATCCGGAGATTTACTCTTACACAGCGAACCAATATATGGCGGTTCTGATCATTTTTTCAAGCACATTCTTGCAAAGTTCGGAATTCACAGTGTGGGATTCATGCCAAATCAAAGCAAAGATGAAATTATAAAGATTATTAAATCAACGGGAAAAGCAAATAATCTGGCAATGATTTTTATTGAAAGTCCGGCCAACCCAACAAATGATTTGATTGATATGAAAATGTGTGTAGAGTTAGCTAAACAGTTTTCTACAAAAGATAAAAAAGTAATTACTGCTATTGATAATACATTTTTAGGACCTGTATTTTCTCACCCATTAAAACATGGTTTTGATTTAGTATTGTATTCCGCAACAAAATACATTGGCGGACACAGTGATGTAATAGCCGGAGCATGTGTTGGCTCATCCGCATTATTAAAAAGAATAAAAGCTTTCCGCAGCATCATGGGAACTATGGCATCTCCAAATACCGGCTGGCTATTATTAAGAAGTTTGGAAACTTTAAAAATGCGGATGACCTTACAAGCAGAGAATGCAATTAAAATTGCTGACTGGTTAAACAAACATCCGAAAATTGAAAAGGTTTATTATTTAGGATTATTAAAAAAAGGGGACAAACAATTTCCAATCTATAAACAACAATGCTTATCTCCTGGAGCAATGATAAGTTTTGATGTAAAAGGTGGAGAGAAAAAAGCATTCAAAGTGTTAAATGAAATGAAGCTTATCAAGTTGGCTGTAAGTTTAGGAAGTACTGAATCGTTAGCAGAACATCCTTACTCAATGACACATGCTCCGGTAAATGATGAATTAAAAATGAAGATGAACCTAACTGAAAAAATGATACGGCTATCTGTTGGAGTAGAACATTATGAGGATATTATTTCAGATATTGAACAAGCACTAAAAAAAATATAATAAAAAAGCCATTCGAAAGGATGGCTTTTTATTTCAATTCATTCAGAACCAACCAAGCCATTAATCCAACACCAACTTCCAAAGCTTGTTCGTCTATATCAAATGTGGCAGTATGCACACCACTAGTTATTCCTTTTGATTTATTTCCTGTTCCTAACCGATAAAAGCAGGAAGGGATTTGTTGAGAGAAAAATGCAAAATCTTCTGCAGTCATTCTCAATGGCAATTCTTCTACATTTTCTTTCCCTAAATATTCTTCGGCAGCAGTTCTGGCTTTTTTGGTTGTTGCTTCATCATTGACTAAGAAAGGATAACCATTTTCAATTTTAAAATCACATTCTCCGCCCATTCTCTTTGCAACCGCATCTGCAATATTTTTCATTTTCAAATGGGCTTCTGCTCTCCACTTTTCATCCATCGTTCTGAATGTTCCTTCCAATTTTACTTCTTGTGGAATTACATTTGTTGCTCCATTGCCGATTATTTTGCCAAATGCTAAAACGGTTGGAGCTTTCTGCTCTTTGTTTATGAAACCTTCATTCAGCTCCGTCATAATTGCAGCAGCTATCAATAATGGATTAATATATTCTGCAGTCATAGCCGCATGTCCGCCTTTGCCTTTTACTGTAACATATATTTCATCGGTGCTTGCCATGTACATTCCGCAGCGGAAACCCACTTTTCCTACTTCCATACTTGGAAAAACATGTTGTGCAAAAATGCTAGTTGGTTTTGGATTTTCAAGAACTCCTTCTTTTATCATCAATGAAGCACCACCTGGTAATTTTTCTTCTCCAGGTTGAAAAATTAATTTAATAGTTCCTTCAAATTCATTTTTTAATTCATTCAAAATTTTAGCAACACCCAACAAAGAAGCACTGTGAACATCATGCCCGCATGCATGCATAACGCCATCATTTTTTGATTTATAGTCGCAAATATTTTTTTCCAGAATTGGAAGTGCGTCCATATCTCCGCGTAACGCTACAACTCTTTTTGTAGGATTTTTTCCTTCAATCAAAGCAACAATTCCGGTTTTTACAATTCCTTGTTTAAAAGGAATGTTATACTCTTTTAATTTAGAAGAAATGAAATTCGAAGTATTAATTTCCTCAAATGATAGTTCGGGGTTTGCATGTAAATGTCTGCGAATAGCAATTACCTCTGGTAACGATGACTTAGCTAAGGATTTTATTTTTTCTTTCACAATCGTTTTGCTATTTACCAAAAATCATTTTTAATGAGAGCAATAAAATAATTACTCCAAATACCTTTTTTAAAGTTGTTTGATCAATTGCAATAGAAATTTTAGAACCAAAATAACTTCCAATTAAAAAAGTACTTGCAATAATTAAAGCTGTTTTCCATTCAATATGTCCTGCCTGGTAATAATTAAACACTCCTAAAATTCCAATCGGTAATAAAAACATAAACAAAACTGTTCCTTGTGCCTGATGCTGTGAATAACCCATAAAATAAACCAATGCAGGGACAATCACAATTCCGCCTCCGATACCAACCATACCACTTAGCATACCGGCAACTAAGCCGAGACACAGCAAAATAACTATTGTTGTCATATTTAATTGAGATTTTTTCAAGAGTAGTATAACTTAGAAATCAAGTGAGAGAGATAAATACCAAAGTGGTTTCAGAACAATACCATCTTGCACACCCCAAGCTCTGTCGATACGAATAAAATAACCAAAAACTCGGCTTCTTACTCCCCAACCATAACCGCCAACTATTGGATTGTGTTGTGTTTTCAATGTAATAATAAGTGGAGTGATTGCATTACCAATAACTGTAGTATTCAGTGAATTATTTGCAGCATAAGGAGAATCTCCTGTCCAAGCAGTTCCTACATCTGCAAATCCTATGATTTGAAAATTTTGAATAAAATCGGAACGAATCGGACGCTTGAAAAAGTATTTGAAAATTGGGAAACGTAATTCGCTATTGATAACTGCAAAACTGTTTCCATTTCGAACATTCTGGTAAAACCCACGCATATTGGTTGCCAATGTCTGATAAGTATAATTCTGATCAGTTGCTATGTTAGTAGTGTTATCAAATTTTGGACTAAACCAATTATCTACTCCACCCATATAATAAATCAATTTATTATTTCCGAAAGAAGTACTAGCAGCCAAACGATTTGCCCAAATTAAATCACGGTGTATTTTTTTATAGTGACGGAAATCCAAACCAACTACAAAAAAATCAGCCTTTTTAACATCTTTAAAATAATAGGCCTTTGCAATTTGATCTACGCGATTATAGTATTCACCAAATATTTTTGCTCGTGTTCCATTATATAAATTCAAACCTTTTTTGATAGTATTATCAAATACCCATTCTAATTTTGCTGAACCCCAATTTTCATAAACATTTTCACGTTTTAAATTTGTTAAGTCGGTTCCTGTATATACAATCTTATCATTGCGATAGTTCAGACTTCCTCTCAAACTTGTAACCTCATTGAATGGATATTTCAAACCATATCTTATTTCATGAGTATATATTTTTACAAGTGAATAGTTATCCGCAATATCTAATAATGATTGACGATGAAGTACAACTTGTTTGTCAATATGTTTAATTCTGTTTTCGCGGCACAAAAAGAATTCATTGCTATTTAAATCACCTGAAAAACGAATTCCACCAACAATTCTATAATCTTCAAATAAATCACTCACTCCAACTTTAAAAAATGCATTGATTCCTGGATTCAAATAAATTGGACTTCCTCCTCCAGCAAACTTTTGGTAAGAAGCATTTAAAAATGAATTGTCTACTTGGGTAACAACATAATCAACTGAATAATTGATATTGTAATTTTTTTGTCGCGATAAAACAAAATCAGCATTTGGATTTGCTATCGCCTTGGATGATGTATCAACATTCATTTTAGGCTGCTCAATTCCATCTTTAGTTACTTTTGGTTGCTCATTTTCAAAAGTATAATTATTAATGTCTACCTCCGTTGAATCTTTTTTCTTTGGTGGGTCACTAATACTAATAACAATTTTTACATTTTCTGCCTGAGGAGTATCTTTTAAATTTTTATCCTTTGCCTGTGCCTCTACTTCTTCTTTGCGTTCTATTCTATCTTTATAATCACGATAAGAAGTATTTTTCAAAATTAGTTTTGGAGTTTGATCCGATGGAGTTAATGGAGCAACGAACAATCTGTATTTTCCATTTTCATAAATGATTTCGGAAAACTTATTTGCTTTCGTATTCACATCTTGCTCTAAAATGCTACGCTTATAATTTGTAATTGGGTAAGATGAAACCACCGTTCTGTAATGTTCTGAAGTATCCACATAAGCAATCACACTATCGAAACGGGCAATGTAACGATTACGAATTCCATTCAAATCACTCAAATAAGAAATGTGTGTACTGTCGTAATCTGCAGGATAAGATTCATCAATATATGGAGTGTTTGTTACTCGCTTCAAAACTCTTGATTTACTTACATTGTCAAAAACAAACAAATCTTTATTTGCCATTGAAGGCTCTGCCTTGCGCTTTGAATCAAAAAATAAAGTGTCTAAAGGACGGTTGGATGAAAAAACAATCTCTTTTGAATTGTGAACAAAACGAGGAGTCAAATCATCGTAAATATCATTTGTAATTTGATCATAAGCACTAGATGCTGCAGTAAAAATATAAATATCAGTTTGTCCTTTTTGAACTGCCGACATTACAAACTTCTTACCATCACTGTTATAAGAGTAATCCAATATTTTTTCGAAACCTGTAATGTGACGCTCTGTTCTGTCTTTTGTTTCCAGTTCATAAGTTGCAAGAACTAAATAACTTTTCCGTTCTATAATGTAAGAAAACAGTTTTCCGCTCGGATGCCAAGCTACTAAAGGGAAAGAATAATCACTCGGGCGATCAATTTTTTGTCCGGATTTTAAAATTCGTTTTGCTTTATTTTTTTCTACATCGTATAACCATATTTTATATTGACCCATTTCATTGGTGGTATACAAAACATAATTCCCATCCGGACTTATTTTCATTTGTCCGTAAACACGAGCTTTTTTGGGTTTTTTAACTGTTAACGGAATTTGTTTTGGCATTACAGAAGTAGAATCGCGCTCAATGTATTTTCCTGAATAGGATTCATAACATTCACTCCAAAGATTTTTTACTGAAATTCCTAATACAAACAAAGAAGAGTTATCGATGTTACGACTCACTTTTGTCATGTACAATATGTTGGAGATAACAGCTTCACCGTAATTGTCAGCAATATGTTTCCACAATGCATGTCCAGCATACTTTGCATCATTTCCTTCCAAGCGGTTGATGTTTTTATATTTACCACTTGTGATTCCGTCTTTCACTCTGCTATCGATATCTGAATTCCAATCATAGGCTACATAATCAATCAATCCTTTCATATACCAATCAGGTAAATTTAATAGAGTGCTATTTTTTACCATTTCACGCACATTTCCGCCATACATCATTTCGTTGATTAACACTTCTGCTAATCCTGTACGGATTTGCGCATCTAACTTTGCATGATCACCTTCATAAAATAAAATCACTTTGGAACCTACTACACGTGTAACACCACCCGTATTGTAATCTTCTTCGGAAGAAAGCCCGATATTACTTTGTTTGTAATCCGACTGTTTATTGTAAACAATGAATTGAACTTTATCTTCGAATGAGTAATCAAAAAGTTTTTCTACTTTTTCCATCTGCGTTTTTGCAGATACAGAAACATAGTTTGACAATTCTTTACCTTGCTCATAAAAATAAACATCGTATTTAGGATAAGAATAATAAGTCCAGAAATAGCTGTCGTATTTCACACGATTTTTTCCGAAATCGGTTTGAGAGCCAGAATAAAATTGTGCAGTTAGATTTGTATTCGAAAAAACAACGAACAGCAAAAGAAGAAATGCAAATCCTTTTTTATATGTAGTAGTAAAAATCGAGCTCACGTAAAATCTGATTAGAATGCTAAAATACTAAATAATGAAAGCAATAACAAGGGATTAAACCTTTAATTTTGCTACTTTTACAACGTAATTCTAATGACTTTAGTATGATTTCTATCCATTCGTTCACATTTAGTCCGATTCAAGAAAATATGTACATCCTATGGGACGAAACCAAGGACTGTATTATCATTGACCCGGGTTGTTATGACGATTCAGAAAGAGCAATTTTGGCAAAATTCATTGCCGATGAGCAATTAAATCCCGTAAAACTTCTAAATACTCACTGCCATTTGGACCATATTTTCGGAAATGGCTTTGTTTCCAAAAAATACAACCTGAAACTCGAAATCAATAAAAATGACCTGAGAATTCTGGATGCTTTTCAAATGACTTGTGATTTATACGGAATGAATTGCGACCCTTCACCTCAACCTTCTGTTTTTTTAGAAGAAGGGGATATTGTTGAATTCGGAAATTCGAAACTGGAAATTTTATTTACTCCCGGACATTCACCAGGAAGTATTACATTTTACAATCGCGAAGAAAAATTTATGATCTCGGGCGATGTTTTATTTTATGGAAGCATAGGAAGAACAGATTTACCGGGAGGAAATTATGAAACACTAATCAATAATATTAAAACAAAATTATTTCCATTAGGAGATGATTTCAAAGTTTATAGCGGACACGGACCTGTTACAAATATTGGTTTTGAGAGGAAGCATAATCCGTTTCTGACATAAGATGGAACGCAGATGACGCGGATAAAACGGATTTACACGAATTTTTTATTTTTTCTGTGTGTATGATTTGCGCAGGATTTATCCCCCTCTCCGAGGGGGCAGGGGGAGAATGATAATCATTCTTAACAAATCCAACCATAATTAAAAGATGATCAAACCCGGAAAATACAAACACTACAAAGGCAAAGAATACGAAGTTGTTGGAATTGCTCGTCACAGCGAAACACTTGAAGAATTAGTCGTTTACAAAGCTTTGTATCAGAAAGAAGGAGAAAATATTTGGGTGCGACCTTTGCAAATGTTTTTAGAAGAAGTGGAGATAGAAGGAAAAAAAATGCCCAGGTTTGAATTCCTGGGCAAGTAAATTAAAAATTTCTTCAGTTTACTTTATCATATCAAATCCACAATACGGAACCAACACTTTCGGAATTCTGATTCCTTCTACAGTTTGATTGTTCTCCAACATGGTTGCAACAATTCTTGGCAATGCTAATGCACTTCCGTTCAATGTATGTGCCAATACAGGTTTTGCATCTCCTTCTTTAAAACGTAATTTTAATCTGTTACTTTGGAAGGTTTCAAAATTAGAAACTGAACTTACTTCTAACCATTTTTGTTGTGCTGTAGAATATGTTTCGAAATCGTATGTTAATGCAGACGCAAAACTCATATCACCTCCGCACAGTTTCAATATTCTAAATGGTAATTCCAATTCACGCAACAACCCCGCAACATAATTACGCATGTCTTCCAATGTTTCGTATGATTTATCAGGATGAGCAATTTGTACAATTTCTACTTTATCAAATTGATGCAAACGGTTTAATCCACGCACATGTGCTCCGTAGCTTCCTGCTTCTCTTCTGAAACATGGTGTGTAGCCACAATTTTTAATCGGCAATTGTTCAGCTTTTAAAATCACATCGCGGTAAATATTTGTGATAGGAACTTCTGCTGTTGGGATTAAATACAAATCATCAATTCCCGCATGATACATTTGTCCTTCTTTGTCCGGTAATTGCCCGGTTGCATAACCCGATGCTGCATTTACCAAGATTGGCGGTTGAACCTCTAAATATCCGGCAGCAGTTGCTCTGTCCAAAAAGAAATTAATCAATGCTCTTTGTAAGCGTGCTCCTTTTCCTTTGTAGACAGGAAAGCCTGCTCCTGTTAATTTTACTCCCAATTCAAAATCAATTAAATCATACTTTGTAGTTAATTCCCAATGTGGTTTTGCGCCATCATACAATTTTGGAATTTCTCCTTCTTGATAAATATTTTCATTGTCTTCCGGAGTTTTTCCTTTTGGAACTTTTGCGCTGGGTGCGTTTGGAACTTGCACCAATAAATCGTGTTGTTCTTTTTCGATGATGGTTAACTGCTCTTCTAATTTTTTAGAATTTTCTTTTAGCTGGGCACTTTTTGTTTTTAAATCATCGCCTTCCGCTTTTTTTCCTTGCTTGTATAATTCACCAACTTGTTTTGCAAGAACATTTGCTTCGTTTAAAATTGCATCCAATTCATTTTGAACTTTTTTGCGTTTCACATCCATTTCCAGAACATTTTCCAGAATAGTTTTAGCATCAAAATTTTTGATGGCTAAACGGGCAATTGCTTCGTCTTTATTTTCGCGGATATAATTGAGTTGTAACATTTTTAGATATGAGATATTAGACTTTAGATATTAGATTTGGTTTTAGTAACGATTGAGATTTCACCATCAAATTTTAATCGTATTGAGAAAAATCTCACGTCTCATATCTCACATCTCAATACTAAAATAAAAATCTCCTAAACTTCGGATGAAGCCCAGGAGATTTTTATGAAATATATTTCCTTCTTATGCTTCAGTAGAAAATGGAACAACCGAAACAAACGATCTTTCATCGCGTTTCTTTTTGAATTCCACTGTACCATCTACCAATGCAAATAAAGTATGGTCTTTACCAATACCCACGTTTTCACCCGGGTTGTGTTTAGTACCTCTTTGGCGAACAATAATGTTACCAGCGATAGCTAACTGACCACCAAAAATTTTAACGCCAAGGCGTTTGCTGTGTGACTCACGACCGTTCTTAGAACTACCCGCACCTTTTTTATGTGCCATTTTATTTTAGTTTTTTAGATTGTTAATTTTATTTCGCTGCTTTCTTAACTGCTTTTTTAGGAGCCGCTTTTTTTGCAGGAGCGTCATCTTTTTTAGCTGCTTTTTTAGGAGCTGCTTTTTTAGCTTTTACTTCTGCAACAGGAGCATCAGCTTTTGGCGCTTTTTTCTCTACCTTAATTTCATCTTTCAACGTTTCGCCTTTTCCTAAGATACCTTGAACAAGGATCTGAGTAAATTGCTGACGGTGACCGTTTGATTTTTGGTAACCTTTTCTGCGTTTCTTTTTAAATACGATGACTTTGTCACCTTTGATGTGTGAAAGGACTGTTGCAGCCACTTTTGCACCATCAACTGAAGGAGTTCCAACTTGAACTTTTCCGCCATTGTCAACCAACAAAACTTTGTCGAATTCAACTTTAGCACCTTCGCTAGCATCTAGGCGGTGAACGTATACTTTTACTCCACGTTCTACCTTAAATTGTTGCCCGGCTATTTCTACGATTGCGTACATTTTATAGGGTTTTATTTGTTAATACTACCCAAGCATTATTTTCTTGGGGGCACGAAATTAAGAATTTATTTGATTGTGGCAAAGGTTTTAGGGTATTTTCCTTAAAAATACTCTATTTGTTGGGCTGGACAGCCTTTTTGTTAACCAAATACACTCCCAACAAAATTATTATAATCCACACAAAATGAAGTAGTTGCACGTCTTCTCCATCCAAAACGCCCCACATCAAAGCCACAATTGGAATTAAATAGGTAACTGAAGAGGCGAACAATGCATTGGTATTACGTATCAGGACATTAAATATCATAACTGAAAGAGCTGTCCCGAAAACTGCGAGAATTACAATATACCATAAACTAGTATATGCCAGCGGATTAGAACTCAGTTTGGTAGTAAAATCAGTAAACCCGAAAAGGTAAATTCCGGCAAACGGACCAATAAACATCATAGCCCAAACGGTTGCTGTTATAGAGTTGACTTCGTTTAAATCTTTTTTGATAATGTTGACACTTAAAGCATAACAAATAGTTGCCAAAACCACATAAAATCCAAACAGCAAATTGTTGTTCATGTCTTCCGATTTCCCAACAAGCAATAAACCAATGGCTCCCACAAAACCAATTAAAATTCCAATTACGTTTATCAATTTGGTTTTTGATTTGAATAATAAAACCCCTAATAACAATGTAAATAATGGAGTAAGTGAATTCAACATTCCAGTTAATGAACTACTAATTCCTGTTTCAGCTTTTGTAAATAAAAATGCAGGAATTAAATTACCTAGCACACCCATTCCTACAAATCCTTTCCAATGTTTTAGTAAAGACTTATTAACGTGCTTGAAAATTAATGGAGATAAAAAAAGAAAAGCAATGAATATTCTCAATGCAGCAACTTCTTCACTTGAATAAACATCCATTCCGCGTTTCATCAGAATAAATGAGCTTCCCCAAGTGATAGCAAGTGCAATTAAAATTACCCAGTTGATAAACTTTGTGTTCACGACTTTAATTTTTGTCGCGACAAAGATAGGATTAGAATCAAGATTTAAGATACAAGAAGCAAGAATTAAAAATGTAAATTTGGAGTATGGAACTTTTAGGAATAGGAGCTTTCTTGGGGATTGCAACTTTACTCAGTAGCATTCCTGTGTTTTTGATTTTTTGGGATTATCACAAAAAAGGTAATATTCAAAAGGCAATCGTTTATGTTCTTTCGTTTTTTGCTTTACTTTTTATCTTCAATTTTATTTTACTTCCGGTATTTTCATTCTACATCGTTCTGATTATTCCATTGTTATTGCTAATCTATCTTTTTATTTCAAAAAGATAGCCCTTTTAACTTATCAGAAGCACGTTTCGAATAAAATCCTTTTTCGTTTGCAATCTCAATCAGCAATTGTTTTGCTTTTGCTTTTTCCCCTATTTTCAAATTCGATAAAGCTAAATTCCATTTTGCTTCCGGATGAAACACATTGTTGGAACTATTTAAAACTGCTTCTAAATTTTTAATAGTACGGTCGTATTTTCCAATCTGATAATACGCAACAGCACTGTAGAATAGTGAGTTTACATCGTTTGGATTTGCTTCTAATAATAATTGAAACTCTGATAACGCCTTACCATATTTTCCTTTATTGAAATAACCCAAACCGGTTTTCAAAACTTTATCGGCTGCAATTGTTTGCTCATAATCTTTTTCAAAAACGGTATTCGGACTTTCTTTATTTTCTTTAAATGAGGGTGTGTGGCCTTTTATTTCAAAAGGTTTTAATTTATTATTAAAGTATAGCGAATTATAATTGGTTACTTTCAAATCGTAGATATAAATAATATTTGCATTGTAATTTGGATCAATTAATACTTCTGTCGCTTTAACAGGAACTGGAATTAATCCTGGAGTAATACTTTTAATTGGCTCGACAGGATCCCGATAGCTATCGGGATTTATTTTTTCAATAATTTTCTTTTCTACTGCCAAATCATTTTTGGGAATTTTTATTTCCTCAGCTGGAATAATTTCAGGTTCAACAGCTGGAATAATTTTTTCAATCACAGGAATAGAAATCGGTTGAATGTTTTCATGTACCAATTTGGGTGATTTATTATCAGAAAACGAATCAACAAAATAATAAAATCCAAAAACTGAGGCAATTGTAATACAAGCAAGAAAAGCGTGTGCGAAGGTTAACGGATTCGCGTGCAAAGCATTTGTTTTTACATCAATTTGATTGTGGATGGCGTCAACATCAGCAGAAGTAAATGAAATGGCAGTAAATCCGTTAACCGCACAAGTGCACAGTTCGCATGTAGATATGTGCATATATAGTTGAGCCTTTTCTTCTTTATCACTTTTATTAAGTGAGTACGATTGAAGCTGCTCTATGGATAAACAATTATTGTAAGTAGTGTTCATGGGGACGATTATTTAGTATTTGTAATTATCATTTTCAAATTTCTTTTACCATTCTGAATATAACTTTTCACCTCATTAACCGAATAGCCAGTCATTTCAACTATTTGAGTGTAACTCATGTTTTTAAGATAAAACAATTCGATGCATTTTTTTTGGAATGGATTTAAACTTTCCATCGCTTTTTCCAAAGCCTCCAATTTTTGCTCTTCTTCAATCGCTTCTTCATTATCTTCATTGTGTAATTGATTTTTTAATTGGTATTGGTATTCGATATCACGATTTAATTGAACTTGCATTTTGCGTAATTCGGAAATACAATAATTGCGAACCACAAATGTTAACCAAGCTTTAAAATTTTCTACTTCTCGTTTTTTTAATTCGTCAAATAGCTTTTCGAAAATCTGAAGAGTGATATCTTTTGCTACATCTTTATCTTTAAAATAATTGATACACATTCCCAGAACCAAATGCGTGTATCTTTTATACAACTCTCCAACATAAATTTTATCCGCAGTTGTTTTGTACTGTTTCACCAATTCGTTATCGGTTAAATGGCTGTGAATTGAAGTAGGGTAACTCATAATCCGATGTTTTAAAATGATCCGGAATCGGTTCTTGATAGTTAGACGTATTGGAGTATCAGATTCCATATGGTTAAACCACCTTTTTTAAGATTAGTTTGTGGGAATGAGTAAACGGCAGTTTTTATGATTAAATGGCTTTTTGAAGATTCTTTATGGAAATAGAATCACGAACTCGTCTTATCTGCAAACCGAGTAAAAAGCGCAACCTCGAAACGAATAAACCTTTTAAAACTATATATTATGAAAACTCTAAAAACAATTTTAACATTATGTGTCTTGATTATTTCAAGCACCATTTTCGCTCAAACGGAAGGAACAATTAAAGGAACTGTAGTTGATGAAAAAAGCATTCCGATGCCATTTGCACCGGTTGCCGTTTTACAAGATTCAACAATAATTTCCAGCACTCAAACAGATGTGAACGGAGAGTTTACAGTTAAAAATCTCACCCCGGGCAAGTACAACATCAAATCTTTTTTTACAAGCTATAACACAACCCTTTTGGAAAAAGTAAGTGTTAATCCAAATCAAATTCGTTATGTAACAATAAATATGACTCTAACTGCAACAGGTTTACCTCCTGTAGTTGTTTCAGCAAAATTTATTGAACCAACTTTTGATGCACAATTTTCAACAGTAACTCCTATTTCAATTACACAAATAGAAAATGCCGCAGTAGGAAAAACAGATATTATTGGTTTAATTGTAATGACTACTCCAGGAGTTTTAGAAACTAATGATGGCAAAGATCTATACATCCGTGGATCCAGAAGAGGAAGTACTGCATATTATGTGGATGGAAATAAAACAATGGCTGTTCCGGATGTTCCTGGAATGGGGATAAGCGGAATGGAAGTATTAACAGGTGGCGTTCCTGCACAATATGGCGATTGCACAGGTGGTTTAGTAATTATCACAACTAAAGAATACAAATGGGAAATGAATAGAAAACAAAATGAAATTGAGGATAGAAAAGAAAGAGATGCAGCTGAAAAAAGACAAAAAGCGGAAGCAAAAAAATCTCAAAATTAAATTCAAATAAAATATTTCGGCTTCGCTCAGAATGATAATTGATATATCATAAGAGCGAAGCCGATTATTTTTATGCAGTAGGAATTCTTTTCTTGTCTTTAATGATGAATAAATTAAATCCTAATCCAAAAGTTACACGCAATTCCTGTAATGAAATCGGACTTGGTGCTTGCGACAAATGTTGTGCGTAAACATATCTTGTTTCCAAAAACAAATGTGCAAATCGCTGAAAGTAATAGTTAAAGCCAACACCTGCTGTTGCTAACGGAGTCAATACACCCGGATAGTATTTTCTAATCTGTTCTTGTCCATCCATCAACGCAGGAGGACCGCTTTTGTATGAAGAAGTATAGCTCAATCCCGGTTGCAGAATAACATAAGGATCGAAATGACCTTTAGTTGGGAAATGATACGCACCACCTAAATAAATTGAATGAAAATCTTTCAAGCCAATGGAATCTTTTGTCAAGCCACTACATCCTAATAAATAGCTTGCGGAACCTCTTATTGACACTTTATTGTCAAGATAATATTCTGCACTTCCATTAATGTGAACATTGTTCATTCCTTCTTTAAATAAATATCCAGCTACAATAGAAGCATCAGCACGCATTAAATGTTTATGTATGTATTGAGTATTTTCTTGCTGAGCAAAAACTACACTTGAAAAGCATACAAATGATATAATGAGGTTTATCGATTTCATAATTTCTAAAATTTAGGTTTATTTTTATTGTTCCCCGACTTGAAAGTCGGGGCAATGAGTCTCGGCTACGCCTCTGCGGTTTTCTTTCTTTTGTGATGTTGATCCCACATATCAAACAAACGAACATTCAAACTAACATTAATCAACATATGTCCTTCAATTCCTCTTACTTGATTTTTTTCGATATGCACTTCTTTTAGTCCATCAATTTCTTCCACTTCTGCATGAATATCTTTTCCAAGATGCATCATGTATTGTGCAGTTAAAGAAATATCCGTTCTGTCTGTAATATTATAATGCATTCCTATACCTCCTTGCACTGCACTGCTTAATTTATCAAGTGAAAAACCATCGTCATTTTTTGTGGCTTTTGAATAATCAAAACAATGTCCGGCCAAAATATAAGGAGTGATTTTACCTTTTGTAGTTGTACAATTAAAAGGATAAGCTAAAACCGACCAACCGATATGTAAATCTTCTCTTCTTGCTAATCCTCCAATATCTGTTGTAATGTAATCGGCATACCAGTCGGTGTTTACTCTGCTTAACACACGAATGCGGAACTGACCACCATATCCAAAACCTGTGGCGCCATCTTCGTTAAATGTACTAACGACATTACGCATTCCTAATTGAAAATAACCACTTTCTGAATCGAGGTGCTCTTGAGCTTTGCTTATCATTGGAAGAAGCAAAACCATTAGAATTAACTTGTTCATGGGGATGTTGTTTTTAGTTTATATGTGTAAAACAGATTATGAGTTTCTATATTGTAAATAGAATTTGAATTGAGGTAAACGATTATAAATGGTAGGTTAAACAGAAGATAAATGACATTAATCATATACATAGCCTAAACATTTAGTAATTTTGTCCTTCGACTCCGCTCAGGATGACAATGTATTTGAGAATTTATGGAACACAAAAGCATACATCGTTTTATTCGGATTGCACAAATCACTTTGATTTTTATTTTCATTGTAATTATTGCCGGCTCAATAGTTCGTGCAACCGGTTCCGGAATGGGCTGTCCGGATTGGCCAAAATGTTTTGGCAAATGGATTCCTCCTACAGATGTTTCTCAACTTCCTGATAATTATAAAGAGTTGTATGCTGGCGAACACAATGCAGTTGATGAGTTTAATGCTTTAAAAACTTGGACAGAGTATCTAAACCGTTTAGCAGGAGTTGTATTAGGAGTGTTGGTTTTTATTCAGTTGATTTTTTCTGTTATAATCATGAAACACGATAAACGGATTTTCGTTTTGTCTTTTTTATCTGTTATTATGGTTGGATTTCAAGGTTGGTTGGGAGCGAAAGTGGTGAGCAGCAATTTAGCACCAATGAAAATTACCATTCACATGGTAATGGCTTTAGTGATATTGGCAGTTGCTGTTGCAATTATTTACCGCGCTAAAAAATTAATTTCACCCGCTTTAGAAAAATCAGCCCAACCCGTTATCATACAACTAAGCGCAATTGTTTTATTTTTTACCATTATGCAAATCATGCTTGGCACACAAGTTAGAGAAGAAGTGGATGTGTTACTAAAAAACTTTGACGCAGCATTCAGAGGAGATATAATTTCCAATCTAGGTATCACATTTAACATTCACAGAAGTTTTTCAATTGCAATTATGCTTGTGAACTTTTTTATGATTTACAAAATCAATAAAAGTGATGCTAGTGATTCACTAAAAAAACTTGGAAAAATTTTAGGAGTAGTATTAATAGCAGAGTTGTTAGCCGGAATTATTTTAAACCGATTTGCATTACCTGCACCACTACAGCCTATTCATTTACTATTGGCCTGTATAGCTTATGCTTTACAATTTTTAATTATCTTGAAGGTGGTAAAGAAGTAATTTTCGTAACACCTTTCCATTCGAAAGTTTCTATCATATGATAGATATCTTTTCTAACAAAATCAACTGCAGGAGCAATTGAATCAGTATTAGGAGCAGCATTAAAGTATAGTGCTCCGCGAATAAAATGATTTGTACTATCCGTTAAAAAAAACTGAATAGAAGAAGCTGCATTTCCGCCTATTTCATAAATCAATCCATACACTTTGCTCGAATCTTTTGAAACCAACTTCTCTTCTATTCCCGAAGCCTTTATTTGATGTTTTGAAGCCAACTCATTTGTTTCTTCTAAATATTCATTTATATCACCTTTCAAAGGATGATACGTTAAATGTACTGTTCCATTCAATGAAGGGAACTCCATATTCAGCCAGCAAGGTTCTGCACGGTAATTTTTATCCTTTTCTATTTTTGAATAAACGGGAAGTTCAAATGTGAACGGACAAGCAGAATCATAACTAACATATTTTTTTTCAGGAAAAGCCAATCGAAAATATGCTCTTGGTTTCGGAGCTATTGTTTCTTCATCATCGCCACCGCAGGAAGGAAGTAGACAAAAAGCAGTAGACAATAGACAAATAAAAAGAAGAAAAAATCTTTCTTCAATTTTAAATCTGAAATCTGAAATCTGAAATTTTTTATTCTTCATTCGCTCTTTCAATTGTAATTTTAACTCTTTTAATTTTTCTATTGTCTGCCGATTCAATTGTAAAGACTAAATTTCTATCCGTTTGTCCGCCTGGCGTGAAAACAATTTTTTCATTTTTAGTCGGGATTCTGCCTTCTATTTCAATAATCAATCCTGCTAAACTATCAGCTTCTCCTTTTACATCTTCAAAATTTGCTCTATCTATTTCCAGAATTCTTGCCACATCATTTAAGGCTGCTTTTCCTTCAAACACAAAATTATTATTATCTAATTTCGAATAAACCAGATCATCGTCATCAAACTCATCATTTATTTCACCAACAATTTCTTCTATTACATCTTCCAAAGTAACAATACCGGAAGTCCCACCATACTCATCAACCACTACTGCTAAGTGAATTTTTTTATACTGAAACTCTCTGAGCAAATCATCTATCTTTTTATTTTCAGGTACAAAAAACGGAGCACGGACAATTGTCTGCCAATTAAAACTATCAGACTCATTGGTATATTGAAGCAAATCTTTTGTGTAAAGCACACCTACAATATTATCCAGTGTTTCTTTATAAATTGGCACTCGGGAAAAACCGTAGGCTGTAATATCGGTCAACAATTTTGTAAAACCTATTTTATGTTCAAAAGCAGTAACATGGGTGCGCGACTGCATAATTTGTTTTACATCAGTATTCCCAAATTTTACAATTCCTTTTAAAATTTTATGGTCTTCTTCCGGAATATCCTCATCAGAAGTAAGCTCTAGAGCATGCGATAATTCATCAACCGAAATACTATGAGATTTTGGTTTGATTACTTTGTCGAGCAAAGAAGTAATCATAATTAAAAACGAACTCACAGGATAAAATAATTTTTGTAGCACAAGCACAAAATAAATTAGCCTGCGCGAAGCTTTCAAAGGATTTTGAGTAGCGTATATTTTAGGTGTTACTTCTCCTATCAATAATATTAAAAAAGTAACCACCACCACTTGAATAATAAACCCCAAAGTAGCAGCTCCCGAGAAATTAAACCACCCTTCTGTTCCAAAAATAAATGTCGAGTTAATAATAACAATTGCAATGCTTATAAAATTTACACTAATCAGCAATGTTCCCAACAAGCGTTTTGGTGCACCAATTAGTTGAAGGATTTTTTGGTCGGATTTAGAATCGGATGTTTTTAATTCATCCAAATCGTTTGGACTAAGAGAAAAAAAGGCAGATTCAGCAGCTGAAACCATAGCAACAATCAATAACAGCACAAACATTGTTATGATTGCCATCAAAATGCTAAAGGAAAAAGGGTTTACAACAATGCTGAGAAGCGAAGAATTAAAAAGCAGACTGGTACTCGTGACGGCCAAAATTTTGGATATTAGTTAAACTTATAAGGATGTAAAGATAGTGCTTTGCAAATTAATCAATTAAAAAGGTAAATCATCTCCTGTTTTGGGGCCTGAAATACCACTTTCTTCATTATTACCGGAAGATTGACTTTCTTTTTTACTCAGTATTGTAAATGTATCACCCACCACTTCTGTAGTATAACGCTTATGTCCTTCTTTATCATCCCAGGAACGGGTTCGTAATTTTCCTTCTATATAAATGGTCATTCCTTTTTTCAAATATTTTTCAGCTACTTCAGCCAAACCCCTCCACACAACAATGTTATGCCATTCGGTTTGCTCCTGACGTGTTCCTGTTTTATCTTTATACACTTCCGTAGTTGCGATAGGAAAATTTGCCACCACAGCTCCTCCTTCTAAATGACGGACTTCTGGGTCTTTCCCCAAATTACCAACCAATATTACTTTATTAACGCCTGCCATAATCTTAATTTTATTTCATAACAAATATAAGGAATGAAGAGGGTGAAATCAAGCGTTTCATGAAATAATCCCCCTAGCCCCCTTTTTAAGTGGGAATAGCTTCTTCTTAACAACTCACCTTTTCTAAATACAAATCCACCAACCTTGGAACTGCATACTTATGAATATCTTTCTCTTTAATAATAAGCATATTTTTTGGAAGAAAATTCTTCAATGGTTCTTTACAATCAATCTCTATAAACCTTGCATAAATTTTTTGATGACTCAGGATGTGTTTATAAGAATTGGAAATAGATCTTATCGAATATTTTGTTTTACCCAACACCTTTTTCCACTCAGTCGATTTTAATAATTGCTCTTCAGATAATTCTTTGACTGTTTCAATCAATGGGAAATCGTGAAGGTTAATCCAAATATCTTTTGCTGTTCTTTTATGAATAGCAATTGTTCCTTTATATCGGAAAACCATATAATTAAAGAAACGGTTCCTCACTTTTGTTTTCTTTTCCTTGACAGGCAAATCGGTCACCACTTTCTTCGCGAAAGCGTAGCACATATTGTTTAACTGACAAACAGAACAATCGGGATTAGCAGGTTTACATTGCAGCGCTCCGAATTCCATGACGGCCTGATTGTGCAAACCCGGATTTTTTTTATCGATTAATTCGTTGGCTAGTTTGTAAAATTCTTTTTTACCCAAAGAACTATCAATCGGAGTTTCTATTCCAAAGACTCTTGAAAGAACACGGTATACATTTCCATCCACAACGGCATGAGGTTTATTAAATGCAAAAGAAGCTATTGCAGCAGCGGTATACTCTCCCACTCCTTTAAGCAAAAGAATCTCTTCATGGGAATCGGGAAATTTGCCTTTATATATAGTGTGTATTGTTTTGGCGGCAGTATGCAAATTCCGAGCTCGGGAATAATAGCCCAATCCTTGCCAAAGTTTCATTACTTTATCATTATCTGCCTTAGCAAGGTCTTTTACCGTAGGAAAATGCTCGGCAAACTTTAAATAGTAAGCCATGCCTTGATCTACGCGGGTTTGCTGTAAAATAATCTCCGAAAGCCATATTAAATAAGCGTCTTTTGTATTCCGCCAAGGTAAATCCCTCTTATTTTGATGATACCAGGTAATTATTTTAGGGGAAAAATGCTTCATTTATGGGCTTTTTTGACCGATTTTATTAAAAGTAGGTCGAAATTACGATTAAAATTTTTGTTTGAAAATTAAAATACTATCTTTGCCTCCCGAAAAATTATTATTGTATTAATTGTTTGATTATAAATAGTTTATAGAAGTATGACAAAGGCAGACATCATTAACGACATTGCAGAAAAAACAGGAATTGAAAAAGTAGCTGTTCAGGCAAGTGTTGAAGCATTCATGAAATCAGTAAGAAACTCTATGGTAAGTGGAGAAAACGTTTACTTGAGAGGATTTGGAAGTTTCATCGTAAAAAGACGAGCTGAAAAAACAGGAAGAAACATTTCCAAAAACACAACTATTATTATTCCGGCACATTACATTCCGGCATTTAAACCGGCTAAAACTTTTGCTGAGAAAGTAAAGAAAAACGTTAAAAAGGAAATACCAGCATAAACAGTTTAGAGTTAAAAAGTTTATAGTTTAATAGTTGTGGATTTGCTAAACTCAAAACTTTTAAACTAAAAACCCGAAACTGAATAAAAAATGAAACTGAATAAAACTCAAATAGCAGTCATTTCAGGAGCATTAGTACTTATCGTTCTTTTATTATTAGCAAATACAAAACTTCTTCCAAAAGAAGAAGCTGTCTCTTCCGAACACGCAAACCCCAATATGCTTGCATTTACCAAAATGGTGCAAACTGCAGTGGATGGTTTAAGTGCAGAAGATAAAAAAGCAGTTCAAAAATTAGATGAGGCAATAAAATCTTCAACTGATAAAAAAACAGCTTTCGAAAACATGATTAACATGTGGGACAGTTTAAGAAATCCTTCGGTTGCGGCTTATTATATGGAGCAAGCTTCAATAGCATCACCAACAGAAAGCAATTGGATGGAAGCAGCAAATCGTTATTATGCAGCTACCCGTTTTGTTGGAGAAGCTGAACGTCCATTACTTTTTAATAAAGCAATGGATTGTTTCAACCAAGTGTTAGAATTGAATCCGGAAAACTTAGATGCAAAAATTAATTTAGCATCTTGTTATGTAGAAGGCAGTCCAGACCCAATGAAAGGAATTGGAATGTTGAGAGAAATTGAAAAAACCGATTCGAACAATGTAAATCTTCAATTGAACTTTGCATTTTTCTCGGAACGATCAGGACAGTGGGATAAAGCAATTGCCCGATTTGAAAAAGTGTTGAAGATTCAACCCGATTTTATTGAAGCGTATTTGCATTTAGCAGATGCCTATCAACAAAAAGGTGATAAAGCAAAAGCAATTGAGAGTTTAAAAAAATATGTTGCATTAGTAGATGATGTAACAATCAAAGCAGAAGTACAAGATTATATAAATAAATTAACCACTGAGGAAACTCATGGTCACACACAATAAACGGATTTATAAACATTAAACATTTAAGTCATGCCAAGCGGTAAAAAAAGAAAAAGACATAAAATGGCTACTCACAAACGTAAAAAGCGTTTGAGAAAAAACAGACATAAGAAAAAATAATTCCTCCCGATAGCTATCGGGATTGGGGGATTATTTTTAATTATGTGATTAACAGCGTCATTTTACAGAATAGAAATTCAAAAATCTATTCTGTTTATTAGCACACGCCTGTTTGTTTTCTTTTTCTCCTTCTGAAACCGGGAGAAATTAAGCACAATCAACATATTAAAATGATCTACAAACTCTTTTATTAGGAGAGTTGTGGATATTGTATTCATTAAAAAACTTTAGAGTGAACAGCGAATTAATCATTGATTCAACACCCTCCGAAGTTGTTATTGCACTATTAAATGACAAACGATTAGTAGAACTTAATCGAGAAAAAAGCAACAATAACTTTTCAGTTGGCGACATTTATCTGGGACGCGTAAAAAAAGTGATGCCCGGTTTAAATGCAGCCTTTGTGGATGTTGGATACGAAAAAGATGCATTTTTGCATTACCTGGATCTGGGGCCTCAGGCCGCATCATTCGGAAAATATACCAAACTGGTACAAACGGGAAAACAAACCACTTCCAACTTAATGTATTTTAAGTTTGAGAATGATATCCCAAAAGATGGCAAAATAGGTAATGTTATAAATGCCAATCAGCAAATTCTGATTCAAATTGCCAAGGAACCTATTTCTACAAAAGGTCCTAGAATTACTACCGAAATCTCTTTAGCAGGACGTTATTTAGTTCTCATTCCTTTTTCAGATAAAATATCTGTTTCTCAGAAAATAAAAACCAATGATGAGAAATCGCGTTTGAAAAAACTCATCGCGAGTATCAAACCGAAAAACTTTGGTGTTATTATCCGGACGGTAGCAGAAGGTAAAAGTGTTGCCGACTTAGATGCAGATTTAAACGACTTAGTAAAAAAGTGGGATTTATGTTATGAAGCATTAAAAACTGCTCAGCCGCCACAAAAAGTATTGGGAGAATTGGATCGTACATCTGCTATTTTACGCGATTTGTTGAATTCAAGTTTCAACAGTATTCATGTGAATGACCAGGCTTTGTATGAAGAAACAAAATCATACTTACATACTATTGCTCCGGATAAAGAAAATATTTTAAAACTTTACAAAGGCAACGTTCCCATCTTCGATAATTTTGGAGTTGACAGACAAATCAAAGGACTGTTTGGAAAAACAGTGACAATGAAAAGTGGAGGTTACTTAATTGTTGAACATACCGAGGCATTACACGTAATAGATGTAAACAGTGGTAACCGCGCAAAGTCTGATAATTCGCAAGAGAACAATGCGCTGGAAGTAAACTTAGAAGCAGCCGTTGAAGTTGCCCGTCAGTTACGCTTGCGAGATATGGGTGGAATTATTGTAGTAGATTTTATTGATTTACATTCAGCCGAAAACCGCAAATTACTTTACGAAAAAATTCGTGATGAAATGGCGAAGGATCGTGCCAAGCACAACATTCTTCCTCCAAGTAAATTCGGACTTATCCAAATCACCCGTCAACGTGTTCGTCCAGAAATGAATATTGTTACTGTCGAAAAATGTCCGACTTGTAACGGTAGCGGTGAAATTCAAGCGAGCATTATTTTAATCGATCAGATAGAAAACAACTTACGTTATATTTTAAAAGAGCAAAATGAAAAAGGAGTAACACTTTGTGTTCATCCTTATTTGGAAGCATACATCACAAAAGGATTCTTCAGTTCACTAAAACGTAAATGGGGGAAAAAATACGGACGCAAATTTAAAGTACGCGCTGTGTCTTCTTATACTTTTATGGAATATCATTTTATGAATAAGAATGAGGATGAGATTAAGATTTAGTTGTTAGATATCTTCAATTGGTTGATAGATAATACACATTAGACGAAACGTTCGGTAGAAATACTGGACGTTTTTGTTTTTAGTATATCTTTACAAGGCTTAAGCTTGATAAACAATATTTATGAAAAAAATTATCCCGACATTTTTATTTTTATTTCTTTTTAGTACAATTAATGCACAAATCATCAACCAAGATTCTGTTTATATTGTAACTAACTATTATAAAATAGAACGTAGTATTCCAATGCGTGACGGAGTAAAATTATTTACTTCTATTTATATTCCTAAAGACGCTACAAAAAAATATCCGATTATGATGACGCGTTCACCCTACTCTTGCGCTCCTTATGGTGAAAATAAATTCAGAAGTTTTTGGACAAGAAATACAAAAGAATATTTTAAACAGAATTACATTGTTGTACTTCAGGATGTGCGTGGCGCATACATGAGTGAAGGAACATATGAAGATGTTCGCCCGTTCAACCCAAATAAAAAATCTAAAAAAGATGTAGACGAAGCAAGTGATACGTACGATGCAATTGATTGGATGATAAAAAATATTCCTAACAATAATGGGAATGTAGGAGTAAGTGGAATTTCCTATCCTGGTTTTTATTCAACAATGGCAGCATTGTGCGGACATCCAGCACTCAAAGCTGTTGGTCCGCAAGCACCTGTTACAGATTGGTTTATTGGTGATGATGTTCATCACAAAGGCGCATTTTTTGTAATGGATGATTTTGATTTCGATTATTCATTTGGCGTTCCTCGTCCGAAACCAACAACAAAAGATGGTCCTGATTTTAAATATCCTACTCCTGATAATTATGATTTCTTTTTAAAAGTGGGAACATTAAAAAATCTGACAAAATTATACATGGGTGATTCCATGAAATTTTGGATGGAAGAAATGAATCATCCTAATTATGATGCATTTTGGAAAGAGCGCGCGGTAACTTATCATCTAAAAAATGTGAAACCAGCAATGCTAATTACCGGTGGTTTATTTGATGCTGAAGATTGTTGGGGAGCTTGGAACACCTATAAAACAATAGAAAAACAAAGTCCGAAAACAACTAACAAAATTGTGATGGGTCCTTGGATTCATGGTGGCTGGGCAAAAACAGATGGAAGTTATTTAGGTAACATACAATTTGGAAAAGGAAATTCCGAATACTATTACAAAAATATTGAGATGCCTTTTTTCAACTATTATTTAAAAGGTGAAGGCGATGCGAGTAAAATTTCTGAAGCAACAATTTTTTTAACAGGAGAAAACAAATGGACAACCTTTACTGAATGGCCACCAAAAAATGTTGAAACAAAACCTATTTACTTATTTGAGAAAGGTGGCTTATCATTTTCAAAGCCAATAATTGGAATCGCTTTTACCGATTATGTTAGCGATCCTGCGAAACCTGTTCCGTATACAGAAGATGTGCATCTTCACCGCACACGTGAATACATGATAGACGATCAACGTTTTGCTGCTCGCAGAACAGATGTTTTAGTTTTCAGCACTGAAGTTTTAACAGAAGAGATGACATTGGCCGGACCGGTAATAGCAAATTTATTAGCAAGCATCTCCACTACTGATGCAGATTTTGTTGTGAAGTTAATTGATGTTTTTCCTGACGATTTCAAATATTCAGAAAATGATAAATATCCAATGGGCGGTTATCAGATGTTGGTACGTGGAGAAGTGTTGAGAGGAAAATTCAGAAACAGTTTTATCCCTGGAGATTCAATTGGAAAAAATCCTGAACCTTTTGTTCCAAATCAAATTACTCCTGTAAGTTTTGAGTTACCGGATGTAGCACATACATTTCAGAAAGGACATAAACTAATGATTCAAATTCAAAGCTCTTGGTTCCCTTTGGTAGATAGAAATCCGCAGCAATTTTGTGACATCTATCATTGCGATGAAAAAGATTTTATTAAATCGACTATAAAGATTTATCATGATGCAAATAATGCATCTAGTATTTTGTTACCGATTCTAAAGAAATAAGCTAGGGCAATCTACTTATCGAAATTATACTGAGTATAATCCTGAACAACAGTTGCTAAAAATTGTGTATGAGGTAAATTGGTAGTAATTCCCATTGTTTCTTTTGTCTTTTTTGCTAGTCTGTCGATTGCCTGCTGATTACCTGTTCGCAAAGAAACCTGCATCACTTCTTTTATTATAGCAATATCTGAATCAGAAAGTTTTGATACTTCTTCGTAAACAATAGTATATTTTGGTTTTACTTTATTTAAAATTGTATCATTAATAGTTACTTTTTGTTTCATTTTAATGACCGTTGTTCCTGCAGCCATATCTCCAATACGCTGGCCTTTTCCATTAGCTAAAATTGCAATCAAAGCTATTCCACCGGAAAACATACGTGTATCAATAATTCGCAAAAGCCATCGCAATAAATAAGCTCCGAAACCGGCTTGCGTTCCATCCAATTTTACAACTTTAATTTTCATAATCATTTTCCCGAATGATTTTCCTTGAAAAAACATTTCACACAATAAATCATAAAGTAAAATGGGAAGAAAAAGAACAATCAGCAACCATAAATTGTCTTCAATGTGGCTTCCGATTAAGCCTATAAAAAGAAAAACCAAAAGCATATAGCCGAAGAAAAACAGATAATCCAAGAGGGTAGCCAAAATACGATCGCCAACACTTGCCAATTCGTATTCGATATCAACGTTTTGAGTAGTTTGTATTTTAATGTTATCCATGTAAAGAGAGGATTTTCCATAAAAATAAGCATTTAAATGGATTATAAAAAACCCTTTTTTTAACGATTATTTTGTATAAATTTACAGAACTGCGTGCTGGATAAACGCAAAAGACATGAAACAATAATCGGATTGTGAAGGAAATTACTTTTTTAAAGCAAAATGCCGAAAAATGGCAAGAGTTTGAAACACTCATTACAACCAAAGGAGGTTCAAATCCCGATTTAATGGCTGATTTATTTATTCAACTTACCGATGATTTATCTTATTCCAAAACGCATTATCCAAAAGCAAAAACTACTCAATATCTTAACTCTATTGCAGCAAGAGTCCATCAAGAAATCTATAAGAACAAAAAAGAAAAAAAATCACGCATTATTTCTTATTGGAAATATGAACTACCCTTTATTTTCAAAAACTCTCACAAACAACTGCTCTACGCTTTTATCATTTTTGCTGTTGCATTTTTAATTGGAGTTGTTTCATGTTTATATGACGACACCTTTGTTAGATTGATTTTAGGTGATCAATATGTGAATGAAACACTTGAAAATATAGACAAAGGTGATCCAATGGCCATTTACAAAGGAATGAGTCAGGGAAATATGTTTTCAATAATTACAGTAAACAATATTTATGTTTCATTTGTTTGTTTCGCAATGGGAATATTCTTTTCATTTGGAACAGGCTATATGTTATTTACAAACGGAGTAATGGTTGGAGCATTCCAATGTTTTTTTTACACAAAAGGAGTTTTATTACAATCCGCATTAGTTATCTGGATACATGGTACATTAGAAATTTCAGCCATTGTGATTGCAGGTTGTGCAGGATTAACAATGGGAAATAGTATTTTATTTCCAGGGACGTATTCCAGAGGAGTATCATTTGTAAGAGGAGCTAAACAAGGGGTGAAAATAATTATAGGATTAGTTCCCGTATTTATTGCTGCAGGATTTTTAGAGTCATTTGTTACCAGATACAGCAATATGCCAATGTGGTTAAGCCTATTGATCATAGGTGCATCTTTCAGTTTTATCATTTGGTATTTTATTATTTATCCTATTCAATTAAACAACAAGGCACAAAAAAGTAATTTGTAGTCATTTAAAATTCGAAAACATGAATCAAGAAAAAATTAATTTTCGTCAAGTCCGAGATTTTGGAGAAACATTTAATGCTTCTATTAAATTAGTTCGACAAAATTTTAAACTGTTTTTAAAATCACTTGTGTTCATCGCTGGACCATTTTTATTAATTAGTTCAATTGCAGGAGCATTTTATCAAGCCAATGCAATTACTATGCAGAGCAGACTGCAATCAGGAATGATGTCTGGTTACGGAAGTGATCCTTGGGATATCATATTTGAACAATTTGGTTGGACATATTTGATATTTTTAATTTCAAGTATCCTGGCAAATTTAGCTTTAGTAGGTACGGTGTATTCATTCATGATAAATTATTCAGAAAAGGGGCCTGGCCAATTTACAGTTAATGATGTAGGAAATACATTGCTTAAAAATACAGGAGGAATTCTTGGAGTATTTTTCGGATTAACATTATTGCTAATCGTAGTAATTGGAGGTGCAGTTGCATTAGGGGTAGCAATTGGTGTTGCTGTTCCAATGTTAGGAGTTCTGTTCATGTTAGCGGCTATTTTTGGAATGTTAATTTTATTTCCACCGCTTATATGGCAATTATCAGCAGTATATTTAGTCAAAATGGACGAAGGCTCAGGAGTATTAACATCTTTCGGGAAAACAAGAGAAGTAATGAGAGGAAATTTTTGGTGGACTTGGTTAATAGTAGTGTGTACAAGTTTTGCGATTGGAATAGCCGGAGTTGTTTTTACGCTACCTCAAATTGCATATCAAATGTTTTTAACATTTAGCAGTATGCAAGGCAATGAAAATGAAACATCCATCCCATTTGTAATTGTTGCAACTATTTGTACATTCTGCACCACATTACTATATAGCGTTATGTATGTAATAAACGGAGTTCATTATTATAGTTTAGCGGAAAAAAATGATGGAAAAGGATTGATGGAAAGAATAAACGAAATTGGAACAGCTCCGAGTGCAAATGTCAATCAACAATATTAAACGTTTACTTTTTACTATTTCTGTATTGTTCTTTATAATTATAAAGGGCAATACAGTTTTTGCATTAAACGATTCCACACAAACAAAAGTTGATGTAAAGTACGACTCAAGTAAAGTTCAGGTTCGGCAGCTTAATCCTGATGAACAAGAAAAATTATTAGATAATTCCGATTACAAATACGATCGGGTTGGTCCGGCACCAAAATCATGGTGGGAGAGATTCAAAGAATGGTTTTGGCGAAAAGTTGGTGACATTTTTAGTTCCGATGGCGGACAAATTGGGTTGAGCATTTTTCAATATATTTTAATAGCAGCTGTAATCATTGCAATTGTTCTGCTGGTTTTAAAAAATGACATACGAGCTGTCTTTTATGGAAAAAGTGCTTCTGTAGCAATTGATTTTAAAGAGTTTAACGAAGACATTCACAAAATAAATTTTGACGAATTGATTGCAGACGCTATCAATAAAATGGATTATCGCAAAGCTGTCAGATTACATTTTTTGAAATTACTTAAAGAGCTCACCGACAAAAATTTGATTTCCTGGCAAATCGACAAAACCAATAATGATTATTCAATGGAACTCTCCAACAGCAAATTTAGTAGCAAGTTTAAAGAGTTAGCACTGATGTATGAATATATCTGGTATGGAGATTTTCAATTAGATGAAAATAATTTCAAGAGCAGCATCAACAAGTTTAAAGAATTTAAAATAAATGTTTAAAGGCAGCAAAAAATATATTTTTATTGTAAGCCTTTGTTTCATAGGACTTATCTTACTTCAAGTGATGGCACCAAAACCAATCAATTGGGCTCAGACTTTTATGAAAAAAGATATTATTCCATTTGGAACGTCTGCTTTATATGATGTGTTGCCAAGTATTTTTCCCGGGCAGGAAATTAATACAGAAATGTTCCCCATATATAATGTATTAAACGATCAGGACTTAACAAAAAGCAATTATATCATCATTAACAATACATTTGAACCCGACAAATTAGATACACGTGAGTTACTAGAATTTGCAAAAAATGGAAACTCAATATTTATTGCTGCAAATTATTTTTCCGGAAAATTTGCTGATACTCTAAAGTTAGAGACAGATAACTATTATGGAATTGAAGAAACATTTGAAAATGATTCAATAAGTCTCAGCCAATTTTATAAGCCATATGATACAGCAGTAATAAATTTTACAAACCCACTATTAAAGCGAAAAACAAATTATGTTTATTCAAAGGGAATAGACAATACTTATTTTAAATCATTCGATACATCAAAAACAATAGTCTTAGGAAATACTATTGACAACAAGATTAACTTTATTAAAATCAATTGGGGAAAAGGTAATATTTATTTGAGTACGGTTCCTGAAGTGTTTACAAATTATCTTTTTGTCAACAAACAGAATTACGATTATTCTTATAAAGCATTGTCGTACCTACCGAACCAAACAGTTATTTGGGATGAACATTATAAAGCAGGTAATATTAAAAAAGAAAGCTCATTAAGAGTTATTTTTAATAATCCGGCTTTAAAAAGTGCGTACTATGTTTTATTGCTTTCCTTATTATTATTTATAATTATAGGAATAAAACGCAAACAAAGAATCATTCCTGTTGTAGAACCATTGCGTAATACAACTTTGGATTTTGTTGATATTGTTGGCACTTTATACTATCAAACAGGAAATCACAAAAATATTGCTGATAAAAAAATAGTATACTTTTTAGAATACATTCGTTCAACTTTTCAAGTAAAAACAAACTTATATGACGATGTTTTTATTGATAGAATAACAAATTTATCAGGAATTGAAAGACAAAAAGTGCATGACTTGTTTTACTATTTTGCAGATATAAGTGTAAAATCTGCGATTAGTCAGCAAGAGTTATTAAAATTAAATAGAATGATTGAAGAGTTTCACAAAAAGAATAAAAGGTAATTGACATTTCAGACAATATTAAAAAATAAAACTAACAAATATGGAAGAACAAGTATTTCAAAACAGAGTTGATTTAAGTGGACTGCAGCTAGCTGTAACCAACATTAAAAGAGAAGTCAACAAAATCATTGTCGGGCAAGACAATATGATAGAATTATTGATTGCAGCAGTTTTGGCTGATGGACATGTTTTAATTGAAGGTGTTCCGGGTGTTGCAAAAACACTTTCCGCAAAACTTTTGGCAAGAACAATGAAAGTTGGATTTTCCAGAATTCAATTTACTCCAGATTTAATGCCTTCTGATATTATCGGAACTAGTATTTACAATTTGAAAACATCGGAATTTGAGTTTAAGCAAGGACCTCTTTTTTCAAACATAGTTTTAATTGATGAAATCAATCGTGCTCCGGCAAAAACACAATCTGCTTTATTTGAAGCAATGGAAGAGCGTCAAATCACGGTTGATGGGAAAACTTATTTACTAGCTCCGCCATTCATAGTATTGGCAACTCAGAATCCTGTTGAACAAGAAGGAACATATCGTTTACCCGAAGCACAGCTTGATAGGTTTTTATTTAAAATAGAAGTTGACTATCCAACATTGGATGATGAAACTAAGATTATTGGAGATTATCATGCAAGTAAAAACAAAATAGATATTAATTCGGTTATTGGTGTAATGAATGCTTCTGAAGTAGCAGACTACAGAGAAAAAGTAGGGCATGTTCACATTGATGCAAACTTAATCTCTTACATTGCAAAAATTGTAAATCAAACAAGAAATAATTCTTCTTTGTATCTGGGTGCATCCCCACGTGCATCACTAGCCATTTTAACCAGCTCGAAGGCAATTGCAGCAATGCGTGGAAGAGATTTTGTTACACCGGATGATGTGAAATTTGTTGCCTCACATGTTTTAAAACACAGAGTTATTTTAACTCCTGAAAAAGAAATGGAAGGAATTACAACAAAGGATGTCATCAAAGGAATCATCGAAAAAATTGAAATTCCAAGATAATTAAAATGAAAACATTTTTCAAGTCCATATACATTTCAAATCTGCTATACTATATTATAGCAGCAGAAGTAGTATTTCTGGTACTTGGATTTTTCTTTCCTACACTTTACATAATTGCTCATTATGTTTTAATTGCAATTGTTGCTTTGTTTTTTATTGACATACTAATACTTTTCATAAACAAAGATGGCATTTTTGCACGAAGAGATACATTGGATAAATTATCTAATGGAGACGACAACCCTGTTCAAATAATTATTGAAAACCGATATTTATTTCCTGCACGTATTGGAATAATCGATGAGTTGCCTTTTCAGTTTCAGGCACGTGATAAAGAGTTTAAATTATCCATTGAACCAGGCAAAAATAAGATTATCGAATATGACGTTCATCCTGTAAAGCGCGGTGAATATCATTTCGGAGCTGTAAATATTTATGTAAAAAGCCCGATTGGATTTATTAAAAAACGTTATCGCTTTTCGCAAGACATGATGGTTCCGGTTTATCCATCCTTTATGCAAATGCGTAAATATGAATTATTAGCTATCTCCAACAGGTTAACAGATGCCGGAATTAAGAAAATACGGAGAAGAGGAAACAATGCTGAATTTGAACAAATAAAAGAATACGTTGCAGGCGATGATTATAGAACAGTAAACTGGAAAGCTACTGCCCGTAGGAACAAATTGATGATCAATCAATATCAAGATGAAAAATCACAACAGGTGTATTCGGTAATTGATATGGGACGGATTATGCGTATGCCATTTGAAGGATTAAGTCTTTTGGATTATGCAATCAACTCCAGCTTGGTGATTTCCAACATTGCCATGCTCAAACAAGACAAAGCCGGAATCGTTACTTTTTCGAACAAAGTACAATCTGTTTTACCCGCTGACAGAAGAAATGCGCAATTGCAAAAAATAATGGAATTGCTGTACAATCAAAAAACAGGTTATTTGGAAAGTGATTTTGAAAATTTATACATTAATGTAAAAACAAAAATCAATCAACGGAGTTTGTTTTTATTGTATACCAACTTTGAAACATTGTCGGGCTTACAGCGACAATTAAAATATTTAAGACGAATTGCCAAAGATCATTTACTAGTTGTAATCTTTTTTGAAAATACCGAATTACGCTCTTTTCTTAATAAACCAGCTATCAGCACTGAAGAAGTATACAACAAAACAATTGCAGAAAAGTTTTCTTACGAAAAAAAATTGATTGTAAAAGAATTAGAGAAATATGGTATTCATAGCATTTTAGCCGCTCCGCAAAATTTATCTGTAAATACTATAAATAAATATTTGGAATTGAAAGCGAGAGGATTGATATAGTAGAAATTCCTAAAAAGACTTTACTGATTTAAGTGGATTTTCCCCTTTTTTACCGGTCATCGTTAACGACATTTCAAATCCTCCTTTACGTCCTGTATAAGGAGACAAATAAGAAGCATTCACATCATAACTCATTCTCAAAACTAAATTATCTTTCCGGAAACCAACATGAATAATAATTGCATCCTTCCAACGATAATTCAACCCATAAATAACATCATTTTTTTCTTTTATTCGATATGTTCCTAATACACCGATATTAAACTCTGAAGCTTTTGCCTGATTCATGTATAAAATACTCGGAGTCAATTTTACTTTTTCATTAACAATAAATTCACACCCTGGATTTAAATTAAATCGCATAGGCATTCTGCTTGGTGTAGTAGTAAATGATTCATTTGGCTTTGTCAAATGATAAAATGAAAAACCAATGAAAGGATGATAGTTTTTTGATTTTTCATTGTAACTATAATAAACGCCAACATTTGCATCAAATCTTAAAATGCTTGTTTTTGAATACATCTCCCCGCTTTCAATATTTTCATCAAGCATTCCGGTTGAAGAATTGTACTGACTTTCATACAAATATTTTTCAGAGTCGAAAGACTTGTTTATTAAACCCATCTGAAGTCCAACATTTAGAGTATGTGGAGATTCAGGATCTTTAACAATAAAATATGAACCAGAAAGTAGAAAGTTTAATGTGTTAAAATTTCCCGCACCTGAGCGATTATTCAGAAGCACTCCTCCTATTCCAAAACGTTTATATTTCATATCGTATGCAACAGAATAAGTCTTAAAAGGTTTAATCCCTAACGACTTCCATTGAGAACGATGAGTCAAATAAACTTTATAATCTACTTTTTGTTCTTCATTGTAAACTCCGGTTAATCCTGGATTATTATACAACGTCAACACATCGTACTGCGATATGTGAAAATCCTGTGCAGACAAAGTATAACTGCAAATCAAGATAAAATATGTGAGTGCTTTTTTCATAACATTAACGTGTTATAGCAATTTCTCCTTGCATTTTAATTTCTTCATTTGTATAGCTTACTCCAACAAAAATATAAACGTATGAACCAGCTGGCTGGTCTTTTCTTTTATATGTTCCATCCCAACCGGTATCTTGGCTATTAGAAATAAATATTTGTTGTCCCCATTCATTAAACACTCTTAATTCATAAGAATTAAATGGTCCGCCTTTGATGCTGAAGTAATCATTCAATCCATCACCATTTGGTGAAAATGCAGTAGGTGCAACTATTGAACTTCCGATTATTTCAAATTGATATGCTGCAGTATCAGAACAGCCGCTTGCGTTTGTAGCGATAAGTGTCACAATATAATTACCATTCACTCCATATGAATAACTTGGATTCTGAACAATGGATGTATTATTATTGTTTCCAAAAGTCCAATAGTAAGAAGTGGCATTTTGACTTTGATCTGTAAAGTTTATTGTTTGTCCGATTTGGTATTGTCCACCCTGAGGAATATAATCTGCAATCGGAGGAGCTGTTATAACTATCGTTACAGTATCAATATCACTACAGCCTCCTTGCGTTGTTACAATCAGCTGAACAATATACGTTCCCGGATTATACATTACAGGTAAAGGATTTTGAAGTGTAGAAGTCGTACTATTTCCAAAATTCCAACTATAAGAAATAATGGAATCGTTTCCGTCTATCGTTGACGAATCAGTAAAAATTGCTATGCCAGTTGCACAATTAATAGAGTAACCAAAGTTTGCAGTTGGTCGTGGAGCAACAATTACATTTTGTGTAATATTTGCAACACAACCAGAATCAGAAGTAACAGTAAGTGTAACCGAGAATGTATCTATCACACTATAAACTTGAATCGGATTTTGCAATACTGAAGATGTTGAATCTCCAAAATTCCATGACCATTGTGAAATTGTACCGGAAGAAATAGTAGAATTATCTGTAAACAGAACACTGTCAGAAGTACAATTTGAAACATAACTAAATGCTGCAACAGGTAGAGGATTAATAACAATTACTTTTACAATCGAATCACTGCAACCTGCACCGGAAGATGCAACCAAAGTTACAGTATATGTTCCCGCTGCTGTGTAAATGTTTGTTGGATTTTGTAAAACCGATGTATTAGTATCACCAAAATCCCAAATCCATCCGCTTACTGTTCCAGGCGAAACTGTTGAAATATCTGTAAACGAAACTAATAGTCCGCTACAATTACCTGAAGTTGTAAAATCTGCAACAGGAGTATTTCCCAATAAAACCATAACAGTATCCATCACTGCAAAACAATTTCCATTTCCTGTTGTAGTAGCATAAAAATAAATAGTGTCTAAAGTTGCATCTCCAACAGATGGATTATAAGTTACAGCTAAAGAAGAATCATCAGGCGCAAACGTCCCTGTACCGCTCGTAGTCCAAATCATTCCTGATGACACAGCATTCATAGTTGCACTCAAACTGATCGTACCTCCATTACAAATGGATTGATCGTTTCCTGCAAAAATAACCGGAGCATCAGTAAATGTAATTTGTAAAGTATCCGGAACATTTAAACATGCGTTGATAGGAGTTAACACAAGTGAAACAAAACCTTGCGCGGTATCTGCAGCACTCGAATTGTAAGTTGCATTTAATGTTGTATCCGAAGGACTGAATGTTCCTGTACCGTTATATGTTGACCATTGACCCATTCCTGAGCCACCTGTAATAATTCCGTTTAAAATTACGTTTGCATTATTTGCACAAAGTATTTGATCTAATCCTGAATTAGAAGTAGGAATAGTTGTGATTGTAATTTGCATTGTATCAGAAACTGCTAAACAATTTCCATTACTTGTTGATGTAAGAATAAGAGTTACTGAACCTGCTGTTGTATCAGCACTACTCAAAGTATAAGTAGCATTCATATCGGTATCCAAACTAAATGTTCCAGAACCCAATGTTGTCCATATTCCTGTTATACTTCCACCACTAACACTTCCATTTAAAACTGCTGTGGTAGTTCCTGTACAAATAAATTGATCCGCATTTGCATTTACAATTGGAGCAGGAGAAAAATTAACCGACATTGAATCAACTGCAGGATTACAATTTCCATTACCAGTTGTTGTAAGTGTTAAAGTAATTGTTCCACTTAAAATATCTGCAGGAGAAGGAGTATAATTTGCATTTAAATTTGTTGCAACATCAAATGTTCCTGTTCCGCTGGTTGTCCAAACACCTCCACTAGCCTGAGTTACAGAACCACTCAATGCAACTGCAGGATTATTAGAGCAAACACCTTGGTCAACACCTGCGTTTGCAATTGGAGCATCAGTAATTGTTATAACAATATTATCACTTACTGCAATACATCCACCATTGTTTGTTGACGTCAATGTTAAAGTTACAGTTCCACTTAAAGTATCGGCATTGCTAGGAATATAAATTGCATTTAAAATATTACTTGCAGGTGAAAAAGTTCCCGATCCGGATGTTGTCCAGTTTCCTGTTCCTGCACCACCGGTTATTACTCCAGATAATTGGAAAGATGTATTTGCACAAATAGAAGTATCATTTCCTGCAAATGCTGCAGGCGGTGGAGTAATAATTATTGTTACTGTATCAAAAACTGCATTACAAGTTCCGTTTCCTGTTGATGTAATTATTAAATCAACACTTCCATTTAAAATATCAGTTGCAGATGGTGAATATGTAATTGCTAAACTTGTTGCTGATGGAGAAATTGTTCCTGTTCCTGCTGTTGTCCAAATACCTGTTGTTGTTGCGCCACTTATTACTGCAGTTAAATTCGCATCAGGATTATTAGAGCAAACATTTACATCTGCACCTGCTGAAACAGAAGGGCCATCTGTAATTGTAATTACCATTACATCAGTAATAACTGAACAAGAATTTGTTGAACTCAATGTAAGTGTTACAGAACCGGAAGTAGTATCAGCAGCACTTGGAATATATGTTGCATTTAAGGTACTATCGTTTGGAGTAAATATTCCTGTTCCACTTGTGCTCCATATTCCGGTGTTGGAAGTTCCGTTCACTGTTCCATTTAATAAAACAGAGGCATTGTTTGCACAAACAGTTTGATCAACTCCAGCATCAACTGTTGGAATTGTAGTGTAATTAATTGTCATTGTATCGGTAGCTGCAGCACATCCACCATTGGCAGTTGTTGTTAAAACAATTACAACATTTCCTGCAGCAGTATCAACTGAACTAGGAATATATGTTGCTGTTAAAGAAGTTGCACTTGGAGAAAATGTACCGGTTCCCGATGTAGTCCAGATTCCTGTTCCTGCTCCACCAATTATGGTTCCTGATAAAGTTGCATTAGGACTAGATAAACAAACAAACTGATCAGCACCCGCATTGGCAATTGGTGCATTTGTTATTGTTATTATCATTGTATCGGAAACTGCTATACAAGTTCCATTTCCGGTTGACGTCAAAGTAAGAGTAACTATTCCACTTGTTGTATCCGCAGCACTAGGAATGTATGTTGCATTCAATGTAATATTATCCGGTGAAAAAGTTCCGCTTCCCGATGTGCTCCACAAACCTCCACCAGCAGTTGTTACAACTCCATTTAAATTAGTATTTGCATTGTTCGCACAAACACTCTGATCAACACCCGCATTTACAGTTGGAGCATTTGTAATTGTAATTACAAGAGACGATACAGATGCAGCACATGCTCCATTAAGAGTTGACGTTAATGTTAATGTTATACTTCCTGAAGCAGTATCTGCGCTAGTTGGATTATATGTTGCAGATAAACTTGTGTTAGAAGGAGAGAATGTTCCTGTTCCACTTGTACTCCAAATTCCTGTTGTACTTCCGCCAGTTACAGTTCCTGAAATATTTATGATTGCATTGTTTGCGCAAACCGTTTGATTTGGTCCCGCACTTGCAACTGCAGGTTGATTAATCACTACTGCAATAGTTCCTATTGGACCTGTACATCCATTTACAGTTACTGAAACAGAATACGTTCCTGATGCAATTGCAGTTACTCCAACTATTGATGGATCTTCCAATGCTGATGAAAAACTATTTGGACCAGTCCAAGAATATGTTGCTCCAGCAATTGTATTTGATGTTAAATTTAAAGTAGCACCTTCACAAAGCGGACCATTGCTTCCTGCTGTTGGTGCCACTGGTGTTGGGTTTACAACTACTGTTGTTGTAGCAGGTGAACTTGCGCATCCATTGTTTGCAACAACCGTATATGTTCCTGCTGCTAATGTTGTTGCACCAACAATAAATGGATTTTGTAACGTTGATGTAAAAGAATTCGGACCCGTCCATGAATATGTTGCTCCGGCAATTGTTGAAGCAAATAACAATAAAGAATCACCAGAACAAACCGGAGTGTTTGAACTAGCCGTAGGAGAAACCGGTGCTGAATTTACAGTAACAGCTACTGTTCCTATTGCACTGGTACAACCTAAAACAGTAACTGATATAGAATATGTTCCGGTTGCTAAAGCTGTTGCTCCTACAATAGATGGATTCTGTAATGCTGATGAAAAACTGTTTGGACCTGTCCAACTATATGTTGCTCCCGCAACTGCAGGAGTTGTAAGATTCAATGTTGCTCCAACACAAATTGGAGAATTACTTCCAGCCGTTGGAGTTGCAGGAATTGGATTTACAACAACTGTTGTTGTTGCAACCGGACTTGTACAACCTGCTACTGTTACTGTTAAACTATATGTTCCAGCCATCGCTGCTGTTGCAGATGCAATACTTGGATCTTCTAATAATGAAGAAAATGCACTCGGTCCTGTCCAGGAATAAGTTGCACCTGCTACAGTATTAGATGTTAAATTTATTGTTGCTCCAGCACAAACAGGAGAATTACTTCCAGCTGTTGGAGCTGCAGGAGTTGGATTTACTACTACAGTTGTTGTTGCAACCGGACTTGTACAACCTGCTACTGTTACTGTTAAAGAATAGGTTCCGGCCATTGCCAATGTTGCAGCGGGACGAGTTGGATCTTCTAAGGCTGATGCAAATGCTGCCGGACCAGTCCATGCATAAGTTGCACCTGCAATAGTATTTGAAGTCAATAATATTGTTGTGCCAGTACAAACCGGAGAATTACTTCCTACTGTTGGTGCTGCAGGAATTGGGTTTACAGTTACTACCGTGGTTCCAGGATTACTTGTACAGCCGGCAACTGTAGCTGTTACAGAATATGTTCCGGAAGCAAGAGTTGTTGCTCCAACAATTGATGGATCTTCTAATGCTGATGAAAAGGAATTCGGACCCGTCCAAGAATAAGTTGCTCCGGCAATTGTATTTGAAGTTAAATTCAATGTAGCTCCATCACAAATCGGAGAGTTACTGCCTGCAGTTGGAGTTGCAGGTGTAGGATTTACAACTACAGTTGTTGTTGCAACCGGACTTGTACAACCTGCTACTGTTACTGTTAAACTATATGTTCCGGCCATCGCTAAAGTTGCAGACGGACGAATTGGATCTTCCAATGCAGATGCAAATGCTGCAGGACCTGTCCAAGAATATGTTGCACCGGCAATTGTATTTGATGTTAAATTTATTGGTGTTCCTGTACAAACAGGAGAGTTACTTCCAACTGTTGGCGCAGCAGGAATTGGATTTACAACAACAGTTGTTGTTGCAACCGGACTTGTACAACCTGCTACAGTAACCGTCAATGAATAGGTTCCGGCCATTGCTAAAGTTGCAGATGCAATACTTGGATCTTCAAGTGCTGAAGAAAATGCACTTGGTCCTGTCCAGGAATATGTTGCACCGGCTACAGTGTTAGATGTTAAATTTATTGTTGCACCTACACAAACAGGAGAATTACTTCCTGCTGTTGGAGCAGCAGGTGTTGGATTTACTACTACAGTTGTTGTCGCAACCGGACTTGTACAACCAGCTACTGTCACTGTTAAACTATATGTTCCGGCCATGGCTGCTGTTGCAGATGCAATACTTGGATCTTCTAATGAGGAAGAAAATGCACTCGGTCCTGTCCAGGAATAAGTTGCTCCTACTACAGTATTAGAAGTTAAATTTATTGTAGCTCCTGCACAAACAGGAGAATTACTTCCAGCAGTTGGAGCTACAGGAGTTGAATTTACTACTACTGTTGTTGTTGAAACAGGACTTGTACAACCTGCTACTGTTACCGTCAATGAATAGGTTCCGGCCATCGCTAATGTTGCAGCCGGACGAGTTGGGTCTTCTAATGCAGATGCAAATGCTGCAGGACCTGTCCATGAATAGGTAGCACCGGCAATTGTATTTGAAGTCAATAGAATTGTTGCACCAGTACAAACCGGAGAATTACTTCCAACTGTTGGTGCTGCAGGAATTGGATTTACCACAACAGTAGTTGTTGCAACCGGACTTGTACATCCTCCTACAGTTACTGTTAAACTATATGTTCCAGCCATTGCTGCTGTTGCTGAAGCAATTGTTGGATCTTCTAATGCGGATGAAAATGCACTTGGACCTGTCCAGGAATATGTTGCACCAGCTACAGTATTAGATGTTAAATTTATTGTTGCGCCTGCACAAACCGGAGAATTGCTTCCTGCTGTTGGAGCAGCAGGTGTTGGATTTACTACTACAGTTGTTGTCGCAACCGGACTTGTACAGCCAGCTACTGTTACTGTTAAAGAATATGTTCCAGCCATCGCTGCTGTTGCAACCGGGCGAGTTGGATCTTCTAATGAAGAAGAATATGCAGCAGGACCTGTCCACGAATAAGTTGCACCGGCAATTGTATTTGAAGTCAATAATATTGTTGAACCAGCACAAACAGGTGAGTTGCTTCCTACTGTTGGTGCAACCGGAGATGGATTTACTGTTACACTTGTTGTTCCTGCAGGCCCAGTACAACCTCCTACAGTAACTGTTACAGAATATGTTCCTGATGCTAACACCGTAGGACTTGCAATTGTCGGGTCTTCCAAAGCTGATGAAAATGCATTCGGACCTGTCCATGAATAGGTAGCACCTGCAATTGTATTTGCCGTTAAATTTAATGGAGATCCTTCGCAAACAGGAGAATTACTTCCTGCTGTTGGAGCAGCGGGTGCAGAATTTACGACTACAGTTGTTGTTCCTGCTGGCCCTGTACAACCTGCTACAGTTGCAGTTACCGAATATGTTCCTGCAGCCAATGCTGTTACACCTGCTATAGAAGGGTTTTGTAAAGTAGAAGAAAAACTATTCGGACCTGTCCATGTATAAGTTGCTCCGCCAACCGGAGTAGCTGTTAAATTTAATGTTGCTCCAACACAAACCGGACTATTGCTTCCCGCTGTTGGAGAAGCTGGTGGTGTAGTTACTGTAACCACTGCAGTGGAAGTATCTGCACAAGATGTTCCCGCATTGGTTATGAGCGTTGCTGTATATGATCCGGGTCCGGGATAAGTATATGTTGGATATTGTAATGTTGAAGTATCTGATGTTGTACTTAAATCTCCAAAATTCCAAGTCCAATTTGTTGCAGCAGCATCACTATTATTTGGGAATGTAAGAGTGCTTCCGCTGCAAACAGACAATGTTCCTGATGGAGTAATAAGTGCTTGTGCAGGAGGTGGACAATTAATAATATTAAATTGAAAGTCGCGAACCATATCACTCACTTTAATTCCACTTCTGTATTCTGTAGTTTTAACTCCTACTTGAAATTGACCAATTGAATTCGGAGTTCCGGAAAGCAATCCTGTTGCAGAATTTAATGTTAAAGCTGGTCCACCTGCATTCAAAGGGCTTGTAGCAGAATAACCGGCATTCCAAATTAAAGGAGTAAATGTTGCAACGTTTAGAGGAAACGTTGGTGCTGCATCTGCATAAGGAGTATAAAAAGAATAGAATAAAGAATCTCCATCTAAATCCGTTGCCGAATGGTCGAACGTGAAAAAATTTCCCACGCATAAAAAAAGAGGAGGAAATAAAGTATATGTTGGATTACTGTTTGAAACAGAATTATAAACTTGTACATTATCAAAACGATATAATTCAGTTGTTGGAGAAGCTGCATCATAGTGGACACGAACTACAATTTGTACTGTTGTTCCAATCAAACCATTTTGGCTTGCAACAACTGCAGTAAAATCATCTACACGCAAACCATTTGTTGTGAATTGCGTTAATGGTCCCCCATTCAAACTATAATAAGTAAAAATAGAATCATTCGCATCCATATTTCCTGCTTCAGATAAATCAACACTTAGATTTGCTCCGGCTGTCAATGTAGAAATGTTTATTACTTGAGATGTCCACGTAGCTTGGGCATTACTTGCACCTTGAACTTCAAAAAGGTTTGCTTGAACTGATGCATAACCCGGAGGCACTGCACCCAAAGTTCTTGTCCATGCTGTTGGACCGGCATCTACCGTTGTACCATTTGCTAATGTAAAATCTTCATACCAAAGTGAAGTTCCCGGGATAAAAGCATAAAAAGATTCACCATCTTGTCCGGGAGTTTGATCAGAAGTAGTTGTATTACTAAGTGTAGAATTTCTACAACATAATGAATAATATAAATGATAACCACCACTAACAGGAGGTAATGTAACTGTTGCCGAATATGTTCGCATCTGAACGCAAGGAATAGGTGATGGTGTTACAGCGCAACTATCTAAAGTATATGGAACATTTGTAATTGGACCACCGGGAATACCTGTTATATCACGACTTGGAGCAAACTCGGAACCATTTGGTTGCTGCACTTGTATTGTAACTGTAGCAGGGTAAGCTGCAGAACCAACTCCACAATCACGATAAAGCGTAAGAGTAACCGTGTAGCTATTTGAACCGTTATATACATAGTTCAAAACGCCACCTACTATGTGCGTTGCCGAAATTGTCAGAGGGAGTAGAAATGACAATAAAAAAAGAAAAATACAACTGTAAATCTTCTTCATGCGTAAGGAAATTTATAGTGCTTCTACGTTCTTTTACGGAGGGGAATAAAAAATAGTTCGCATTTATATCACTTATAACAGATTTATACGACCAATTGTACTATTATTGAGATAAATATTAGAAAAATCTTGCTCTGAAAAATGTAATCAGAGCAAGACCTAATATCATTTAGATTTTTTTGCAGTAAAAACAGGCCTGAAACCCAGAGCTGGGTTACCTTCTGTAACATTCATTAATTCTGGTTCGGCATTTACTTTTATTTGTTCAGCATCGCTTTTCCAACTTCCACCTTTTGCACAAGGATTTTTAGTTTTGTATTGCCATACCATTTCTGAAACATTTCCGCAAATACAAAACAAACCATAATCATTAGGATTGTATGAATTCACCTTGCATGTGCAAAAGAAATCATTTGAATAAGTTCCTGCAGATGTGATCGCATTTTTCAATTTATCGTTTGAACATTCCGCTCTATTTTTTAAACTATCAGGATAATTTACGATAGAGAAATTGCATAAATAGCAACCTTTTGAATTTTGAGGATTTTTTGTACCGCTTCTGTATGACCAAGGATAAGAATAATCACCTTTCCCACCGCGGGCTGCAACAATCCACTCTTCTTCTGCAGGTATACGGATGTCATTTATTAAAAGTGTTTCTGACTTTTCTTTGGAATGACTTGCTTTTATTTTTTCGTTAACTGCATTTGTTAACCACATACAAAACATTTTAACTCCTTCCCGGCTAACATTCACAACAGGAAACTCGTCATAAGCAGGATGCCAAAAATAATTTTTTCTCATTGGTTCACCATAAGATCGTCCTTTGATTATATCTGTCAACCACTTCGCTGTGTCAGGAACAGCTTTTATATAATCATCGAACTTATCCTGGATAATCAAATCATTCAAAAATATGCGATAAGTATTATTTGTGACTTCCATATTTGACATATAGAAACCCTGAACTGAAACAACATCACCATAAATTGATTCGGTGCTAGTTGGAATATAAACCCAAGAATTCTTATCCAACTTAATCACCGCTTTCACCATTTTTTCCTTCATTTTCTTTGTCCAGGATTTTTGATACTCTGACAAAGCAGGAATACCTTCATACGTATTGTCATAGGTTGCTACCTTTTTAGGCGCAACTTGCTTCTGCTCCACTTTTATTCCGGCATCACCGACAGTCCATTTTTCTTTTGCTTCAAGTTTAACTGAATCTATTTTCTGTTCTTTTTCAGAAACTTTTACTACAATGGTGCTAACTGTACCCACAGTAGAATCGGTCGACTCAATAGTATGCGTTTGAATTGTTGGCAGATTACTATTTTGTTCAGGACTTACCGATGCATTATTTGATGCAACGATTGGTTTTGCAGTATCATTCTTATAAAATAAAATCACAATCGATGTTAATACAATCAAAAAACTTGGCAATATCCATTTCAAAAGTCTATTCTTACTTTTTGTTTCTTTTAATTTATTTAATAATTCATTTTCTTTTTGTAAGGATGGCTGCATTAGCGCCTCATTACTAAATACAAGTTTTGCTTCCATGTCTATTAGTTTTTTGGTTAGTAAATCATCATCCCCGGCTTGCTCTAATAGGCGCCATTTGAGCAAGTCGCGAATGTGTTTGTCGTTATTATTTTTCTGATCAGTCATTTAATTTTTTTTGAATTTGTTCTTTCAAGCGTTGGTAATATACTTTCAGCTGATTTTCCGGTTTATCAATATATTGAGCAATTTCTGAATAGGCTCTTCCTTCACTTCGCATTAATAAAAGCATTCGTTCCCAATCTTCCATTTTATCAAGCGCTTCATTTAAAGCAATTAATTTCTTATTTGTAAGAGGTTCTTCTCCTTCTTTTGCTTCTTTAGTAGTTAAATCTACATCATCCATTGCGCTGAACTCAAACAGTTTACTTTCTTTATTATCCCGATGGTGATTTCTTAAATAATTGATAAAAATTTTGAAAACAAACGAAGCAAATTTTTCTTCAGATACAAACTCATAATTTGTATAGCTATCTATAACTTTATAAAGTGTTTTATAAATTAAATCCCAAGCTGCATCTTCATCTAAATTCCAGGTCCGAATTGCGTAGGTATATAATTTTTTTCCATACCTATTATATATCACTGTAATAAATTCATTACGGGTCAATCCTTTTAGTTTATATGTTTCTTCAGCGGGACTACTCACAAATTTTTTGTTCTGGATACGTATACATATAGTAAAACACAAGTTGGTAACAAAACTACTTCAATCCCTCTAAATATCGAATAATTCCTCTAATTTTACAGGAGAATTATGGATTTCGAAGATAAAAAACCTAAAAAAAAGCTTACTCCCAATCAAGCAACGATAAAAGCACAACTTTCTTGTGCTTACCAGGAACGTTGTCAGCAAGAAATGCGTGACAAACTATACGAATGGGGCTTGCACAGCAATGATGTGGAGAACATTATCGCTAACTTAATTTCTGACAATTTTTTGAATGAAGAACGATTTGCAAAAGCTTTTGCCGGAGGAAAATTCAGAATCAAAAAATGGGGAAGAGTAAAAATAAAAATCGAATTAAAAAAACGTAAAATTTCGGATTATTGTATAAAAAAAGGAATGCAGGAAATTGATGATACAGATTATATTAAAACACTGAAAAGCATTTTAGTAAAAAAACTAAAAGAAAATCCGAAAGGCAAGGAACAAGTTAGAAATTATAAAGCTGCACAATATGCAATTTCGAGAGGATATGAGGGAGATTTGGTTTGGGACGAAATTAAAAAAATAGACTGTAGACAGTAAACAATAGACAAAAAAAGAAAACAAAAAAGAAAAATCTGCGAGAATCTGCGAAATCTGCGAGAAAAAAAGCGAATCACGTCATTAATCCTGACTCCTTCAAAATCTGAATTCCCTCCTGCTTATACTTCACCGAAATACTTCTTCTCAAAATTTTTCCTTCTGGTCCTTCAAAATAAATTAATACTCTAGGGTAGGAAAAAATTGGAGTTTTAAAAAGTACATTTTTTATTTTATTTCTTTGAATAGTTGGGGTACTGCTGCTCACAAATGCTTCTTTAATTTGCATAAGTGAAAGCACTAATAAAAGCAGGGCTCCGTAATTGAGGATGTGCTTAAAAAAACTACTTCCATAATATGACATAGAAAACATAGTATAGAAAAGTATAAAAGCAAAGAAAATATAATTCAACACACTCTTTATTCCCCAAGCATCACTTACTTCGTGCTCTAATGGAATACGTGTTGGTTCCTTGCTGTTAAAGATATATACTGTTTCGTCATCAATATGACAATATTCACCTGTAGTTGTTCTGAAATATTTTGTCGGCTTCATTATTGCAAAAATACTCTTATTTCTCTCTCAAATTCCCAATATTTATTAACTTCGCAGTATGATTACTACAGACCAACTAAAAGACCTTCGGGAGCGCACCAGTGCGTTAAGGGGGCATCTTTGACATCGACCGTAAACTTCGCGAAATAGCTGAAGAAGAAGAGAAAGCACTCGCACCGAATTTCTGGGACGACCCAAAAAAAGCAGAAGAACTGCTAAAACAAACCAAATTAAAAAAGAATTGGACCATTTCATTTGCTAAAGCACAAAGCAACGTGGATGACCTTACCTTGTTGTATGATTATTTTAAGCAAGGTGAAGCCACAGAGCAAGATGTAGAAGAACAATTTCAAACTACTGTTCAGCTGTTAGAAGAAATTGAATTCAAAAATATGCTAAGTGGAAAAGAGGATATTTTAAGTTGTGTTGTACAAATAAATGCAGGAGCAGGCGGAACAGAAAGCTGCGACTGGGCAGAAATGTTGATGCGAATGTATATGATGTGGGGAAGTAAAAACGGGTATAAAATAAAAGAGACGGACAGAACAGACGGAGATACAGCTGGAATAAAATCGGTGACATTGGAATTTGAAGGCGATTACGCATTCGGATATTTAAAAGGCGAAAACGGAGTTCATCGTTTGGTTCGTATTTCTCCATTTGATTCAAATGCAAAACGACATACTTCTTTTGCTTCCGTATATGCGTATCCATTAATTGATGATACAATTGAAATTGATGTAAATCCTGGTGATTTAGAATTTGAAACATTTAGAGCTGGCGGTGCTGGCGGACAAAATGTAAACAAGGTAGAAACAGCAGTACGCTTGTATCACAAGCCATCCGGAATCATCATTAAAAATCAAGAATCGCGTTCACAATTACAAAACAAAGAGAACGCAATCAAATTATTAAAATCTCAATTGTTCGAAATTGAATTGCGAAAACAACGCGAAGCCATAAATGTGATTGAAGGGAATAAAAAGAAAATTGAATGGGGTTCACAAATCCGCAATTATGTTTTTCATCCGTACAAATTAATTAAGGATGTAAGAACGGGACATGAAACATCCAACATTCAAGCAGTAATGGATGGAGATTTGAAAGATTTTATTAAAGCTTATTTAATGGAATATGGAAACAGTTAAAATTTACCACAACATACGTTGCTCAAAAAGCAGAGAGGTTTGCACTATCTTAGAAAAAAAGAAAGTAAAAACAGAAGTGTTTGAATATTTAAAAACACCTCCTACTCAAGCTGAAATAAAAGAGCTTTTAAAAAAGTTAGGAATAAAAGCAGTGGATTTGGTACGAAAAAAAGAGCCTTTATTTTTGGAAAAGTATGAGGGAAAGAAATTAACCGAAGCACAATGGATAAAAGCAATGGCTCAAAACCCTATTCTTATTGAGCGACCTATCGTTGTAAAAGGAAAAAAAGCTATTATTGGCAGGCCTTCTGAAAAAGTATTGGAGTTCATCAAATCATTGAAATAAATCTTAAATTTACAGTAAGAAAATTAAATATTAAAGACAATGGAATACAGAATTGAAACAGACACGATGGGCGAGGTAAAAGTACCTGCTGACAAATATTGGGGAGCACAAACTGAGCGTTCCCGCAACAATTTTAAAATAGGACCTGAAGCAAGTATGCCAAAGGAAATTATATATGCATTCGGTTATTTGAAAAAAGCTGCTGCAATGGCAAATTGTGAATTGGGTGTTTTATCTGCTGATAAAAAAGACCTTATCGCAAAAGCTTGTGATGAAATTATTGCCGGAAAATTAGATGATCAATTTCCGTTGGTGATTTGGCAAACTGGTTCGGGCACTCAATCCAACATGAATGCGAATGAAGTAATTGCTTACCGTGCTCATGTAATCAGCGGAGGAAAATTAGCTGATGATAAAAAAGTATTGCATCCGAATGATGACGTAAATAAATCACAATCGTCAAACGATACGTATCCAACAGCTATGCACATCGCATCGTACAAACAAGTGGTGGATGTTACACTTCCTGGGATTGAAAAACTAAGAGATACTTTATTAAAAAAATCAAACGACTTTAAAAATATTGTAAAAACAGGTCGTACGCATTTTATGGACGCAACACCCTTAACACTCGGACAAGAGTTTGGAGGATACGCACAACAATTAACGAATGGAATCCGTGCAATTAAAAACGCATTGGAAATGGTTCGTGAATTGGCATTGGGTGGAACTGCTGTAGGAACAGGATTAAATACTCCAAAAGGATACGATGTTTTAGTTGCGAAAAAAATTGCTGAATTAACAGGTTTGCCTTTTGTAACTGCACCAAATAAATTTGAAGCATTAGCAGCACACGATGCAATGGTTGAATTATCAGGAGCATTAAAACGTACAGCTGTTTCATTAATGAAAATTGCAAACGATATCAGAATGTTGTCTTCTGGTCCACGCTCAGGAATTGGAGAATTAATTATTCCGGATAACGAACCAGGTTCTTCAATTATGCCTGGGAAAGTAAATCCAACTCAGCCAGAAGCATTGACAATGGTGTGTGCTCAGGTAATGGGAAATGATGTTGCTGTTTCTATTGGAGGATCAAATGGTCATTTTGAATTAAACGTTTTCAAACCTGTAATTGCTGCAAATGTTTTGCAGTCGGCTCGTTTAATTGGTGATGCTTGTGTTTCATTCAATGATAATTGTGCGGTAGGAATTGAACCAAATTTAGCAATGTTAAAACAACATTTGGAAAATTCCTTGATGTTAGTTACTGCATTGAACACACATATTGGTTACGAGAAAGCCGCGAAAATTGCCAAGACAGCGCACAAAGGAAACAAAACTTTGCGTGAAGCTGCAATTGAATTGGGTTATGTTACCAACGAACAGTTTGATCAGTGGGTAAAGCCAGAAGATATGTGTGGAAGTATGAAGTAGGTGACTAGCTGATTAAGTGACTAGGTGATGGGGTTATGGGGTTATGAGTAGGTTCCTTCGGAGCCGTCATCCCGTGCCACGACACGGGATCTCCCGATGAGAAGCAATGCCATTGTTAGGAAGTGAAAAAGTGAGTGAGTAATTTATACTAATTAAACTTATTTCTGCGTTAATAAATATCATCCCCGTTAATTTTACTATTAAAATTTTGAAAAAATATTTTTCCATTTTACTTTTTATTGCAATTAGTTTTATTGCTACTTCCATTTTTTCACAAACAGATACTGTGATAAATGGAGTTCGGTATAAAAAAGTTGAAGAGGCAAAACAAGTTGAGCAAACCGTTGCAACTAAAAAGAAAAGGCACATACCACCTGTTGACAGTACTTTTATTCTAAAAAATAAAAAGCTTCGCTATTATAACAACTGGCTGACTGTTGGTGGAGGCTTTAATCAAAATTTAACATATAAAAGAAAAATTGGTTTTGCGGGAGGATTAGATTACAATTTTCACATTAAACAACACTACTTTCAATTAGGAACTTTTATTTCGGGAGAAAAATTTGGTTTTTACGACAACTATGAATTTCATTTAGGATACGGAAAACGCTTTGAGGATAAAGACATTCATTTTGCAGGGTTTGCAGGAATTTCCTACTCTACAGGTTATGGAAAAGTTGGTGACACTGTTTATACGCGCCCTTTTAGTCAACCCGGAATTTATGCTCAGATAGAAGGAGTAAAAAAAATTACCTATGATGTTGGAGCAGGATTTACTTTTTTTGTGGATTGGAATCAAGAACAAGCTATTTTCGGAGCGAAGTTCATTGTATATTTTTCAGGAGCTTACAGAGGGAAGAAGTATGCTGACGGAAAAAATGTTGATTGATGTTTTTCTTTTTTAATTATAATTTTTCTCCCCTCATCAAATCCCCCTAACCCCCTTTTCCAAAGGGGGAATTAATTATCGTAAAATTTAAATTAAAACTAACCCTATCACCTTATTACCCAATCACAAACCTAGTTACTTAGTCACTCAATCACCTAGTCACTTCTAAACAAACTTATCTCCTTTTTGAATCTTAACATCGTTTACAAATGTTTTAATTTCTTGTTCATCTTGTTTTTTGCAGATTAACAAAATTCCATCCGATTCAACAACAATATAATCTTCCAATCCTTGCATCACCACTAACTTATCTTTTGAAACATTCACAATACAATTTTTTGAATCGTACATCATCACATTTTTCCCAACTATTGCATTGTTATTGTCATCTTGTTTAATGTGATCATAAAGCGAACCCCAAGTACCTAAATCGCTCCAACCAATGATGGATGAACGTACATACACATTCTCCGCCTTTTCCATCAATGCATAATCAATAGAAATATTCTTACAATTAGTATATGCTTTTGCAATAAATTCCGCTTCTTTTGGAGTATTATATGCACCATTTCCTTCTTTAAAAATAGCATCCATTTCCGGAGAATGTTTCTCAAATGCTTTGATAACACTTTTCACGCTCCAAATAAAAATTCCTGAGTTCCACAAAAAATCACCGCTCTGCAAAAAGAATTTTGCCATTTCTAATTGCGGCTTTTCCATAAACGTTTTTACTTTTTTAATCCGTTTATCTTTTTCCTTTGTTGCTGATTCTACAAATTGAATGTAACCATAACCAGTATCTGGTCGGCTTGGACGTATTCCTAATGTAACCAGACAATCTTCAGAAGCTGCTTTTAAATAACAGGCTTTAATTGCTTTCACAAAAGTATCTTCTTTCACAATTAAGTGATCTGAAGGTGCAACAACTGTAAGCGCATCAGGATTTAATTGAGCTATTTTATAACAAGCATATGCCACACAGGGAGCTGTATTTTTACGTGCCGGTTCGCTCAAAATATTTTCGGAAGCAATTCCTTTGATTTGCTCCTTTACTAAATCAACATAAGAATCGTTGGTGACAATAAAGATATTTTCTTTCGGACAAAGTCTTAAAAACCGGCTATAGGTTTGTTGCAAAAGTGTTTTGCCGGTTCCTAAAATATCCATGAACTGCTTAGGATGAGCCGTTCTGCTCATCGGCCAAAAGCGGCTTCCAACGCCACCTGCCATTATCACACAATAATTATTCTTCACAAAACTACGAATTACGAATTAATAACACACTACAATCGACTCCATCGAATTACGAATTTTTACGAAATATACGAATAACAAATTGTCGATTAGATAATACAGCTCTTGGATTTGTATTTCGTATTTTTCGTACTTTTTTTTAGTAATTCGTTGGGGCTACTTAAGTTTCTTTAATGCACTTCTCAAACTTTCAATCACCGCTTCAATCTCTTCTACTTTACAAGTTCCAACCGACAAACGATACCAGTTTGAATCATCAGAAGCACCAAATGCATAAAAAGGCACCAATGCAACTTTTGCTTCATCCAAAATATATTTGGTAACATCCTGTGTTGTTTTCAGAACTGTTCCATCCGCTTTTGTTTTTCCATGCAACGCAAACTGCACGGTTAAATAAATAGCTGCTTCCGGAGCAATGGCATCTATTTTAAATCCTTCTGCTTTTAAACTTTGAAATCCTTTGTAAATTCCAACTAAACGATCGTTAATTTTTGTTTTGGTATTAGTTAAAAAACTTTCGTAAGTATTTAAATCATTCAAATATGTCGCTGTTGCCATTTGTTCAGCTTTCGGAGCCCAAGCTCCAACATGCGTTAAAATGGATTTCATTTTTTCAATGATTTTTTTCGGACCCATACTCCAACCTACTCTCACTCCGGTTGCCGACAAAGATTTAGAAATTCCATCAACAAACACCGTATAATTTTTCATTTCCGGACGAAGTGATACAGGATTATAATGTTTAGTATCTCCAAAAGTTAATTCCCAATAAATTTGATCGTACATTAAATACAAATGTTTTTTATTTGCGAGTGTACGTTTTTCATTTTCCTCCAAAATCATATCACAAATTTCTTCCAGATCTTTTTTACGGAAAGTTGTTCCCGTTGGATTCAAAGGAGAACACAATGCAATTAAATTAGCAGAACTGATATAAGGTTTTAAATCAGCTGCAGTAGGCATAAATTTATTTTCGGGAGTTGTTTCAATCAACACCGGTTTTGCATTGTTTAAATACGTGTAGTGATTATTGTTCCATGATGGAACCGGAAAAACAACAGTATCACCTTCATCCACCAATGCTTTAAAAATTGCATAAATTACAGGACGAGCTCCTCCAGCAATCACTATCTCATCCGTTTTATAATCTAAATTACCGCGTTCTTTTAAAAGTTTTGCAACCGATTGACGCAATTCCAACATTCCATCCGCTGCCGGATAATTTGTTTGATCATCTTCATAAGCTGCAATGATTGCTGTTTTTAATTCAGCAGGAATAGGAAAAATCTTTGGGTTAAAATCACCGATAGTAAAATTATAAACTTTCTCGCCTTGTTTAATCTTTTCATTCACCTCAGCAGCCAACTTTATAATTTCCGACCCGATAATATTCTGAGCCAGTTTTGATACTTTCAAATCGATGTTTTTTTCCATTGTATTTGCACTCATAATGTAAAATTTTTAAGCATTATTAATTGGTATTTATTGTGATAAACAAATTTAACAAAAACCCAATACCTTGTGCTTATTTGTTGATTAATTGTTGGTGATTTTTGCCTTATTTTCGGCAAACAAAGGTGTATGAATTACCAATACTTCTGTTATGGGGTTGAATAGATAGGTCGCTTTGGTATTAACATCTGTACATTTGATGCGTTTTCGCGATTGAGGGCCTTTTATAAAGTGTCTGTTGTTATTATAAGAAAAGGTTGAACCTACCGGAATATCTTCTAAAAGCACAATATCTTGTTTATTATCGTAATTTTTAAGGAGCCTCAATAAATTTGTATCCGAACAACTGGATGCAGCCGGATTATTCATGTATTTTCTTAATGCTGTGATGACATCTACAGGAAAAATATCTGGAATTAAAAATTGCTGCATTAATAATTTATAATGTAATTTCCATTCTTCTCCATGCGGTTTTACACTATCCTTATGCTTGTTGTAAGTAGATAAATGAGCAATTTCATGAACAAGTGTAATTAAAAAAGCATACTTGTTCATATCGTAATTAATTGTAATCAAATGATTTTCTCCTTTTACAGGTGGCCTATAATCACCATACTTAGAACTACGACTCTTTTTTATTTTTAATTTGAAATCGAATTTGTAAATCCATTCGGAAATAACGGGAACAGCCTTTTCCGGAATATATTTATTAAGAATGGATTGGTTACGTTCGAGTTGATTCACTTTTCTACGAATTACGAATTATTACTCAAAAATAATCATTGTATAGATTCGTAATTCGAAAAATTTCGTAATTCGTAGTGTTTATTTCAACAATTGATAAACAATAAAACTAGAAACATAAGCTAGTGCTCCCATAAAGAAGAATTGCACAGTCGGCCATTTCCAGCTTTTTGTTTCTCTGTATACTACCGCAAGTGTACTCATACATTGCATTGCGAAGGCATAAAAAATCATTAATGAAAATCCTACAGCAATTGAATATTTTGGTTTTCCTGTTTCCGGATCTTTTTCTGCTTGCATTTTCTCTCTTATGCTTTGTGTATTGTCGGTATTTCCTGCGCTGTAAATAGTTGCCATTGTTCCTACAAATACTTCACGTGCAGCAAATGATGTAACCAAAGAAATTCCAATTTTCCAGTCAAATCCTAAAGGTTTGATGGCGGGTTCTATAGATTTTCCAAGCATTCCTGCATAGGATACCTCTAATTTTTCGGATGAAATTTTTGCTGCTATCTCATCTTGATTTAAATCTCCCCTGAAACTATAGTCTTGATATTTTTTTTCAATCTCATCAAATTTATTTCCAGGTGCATGTGAAGATAAAAACCAAAGGATGATAGAAATTGCAACAATAATTTTTCCCGCGTCAAACAAAAATAATTTTACTTTATCGTAAATTGTTAGTCCGACCGTACGCCACTGTGGGGTACGGTACACAGGCAGCTCCATAATAAAATAACTTTTTTCTTTTGCTTTTAAAATCCATTTCATCACCCATGCAGATCCGATTGCAGCAATAAATCCAATCAAATACAAAGCCATCAATATCAACCCTTGATAATTAAAAAATCCCGAATTTTTATCTTGTGGAACAACTAATGAAATCAAAAGTGTATAAACAGGAAGTCGTGCAGAACAACTCATTAATGGTGTTACAAAAATAGTAATGATGCGTTCTTTCCAGCTACTGATGGTACGTGCACTCATAATAGCAGGCACAGCACAAGCAACTCCGCTTATCAATGGAATAACAGAGCGACCGTTTAATCCGAATCTTCGCATAAGTTTATCCATAATAAAACTCACACGTGCCATATAGCCCGTATCCTCTAAAATGGCAATAAAAGCAAAAAGTAATGCTATTTGCGGGACAAATACTACTACTCCACTCAATCCTGCTATTATTCCGTTTACCAATAAATTACTAAGTTCTCCTTGCGGTAAAACATTTGCAGTTATTTCAGAAATAGAAATAAATAAGCTTTCAATCCATTCCATTGGAAAAGCTGCAAGAAAAAAAATAGCTTGAAATATCAGAAAAAGCACCACTAAAAAAATAGCATAACCCCAAATTCTATGTGTTAAAACACTATCTAATTTTTGAGTGAACGATTGTGTTTTTATTGCTGATTTACGAGTAATGCATTCTTCAACAATGCGGTTAATTGTTTTGTACCGTTCAACACTTTCTAATGATTGTAGTTTATTTTTATCAATGATTAAAGTATTAAGAGCATCGGTAATTTTTATTTGCATTTCTTTATTATGCAAATAATTAATATCTGAAAGATTGTTTGCAATTTGAAAAGCAGAAAAATCGCTTTTTACTTTTAATACAGATTTTATTTTATCAATTGCTTCGGGAGCAATTTTATGAATGTCGATAAAGTCATACTGCGGTACCGGCAATGGTTGTAACAAAGCTTGTTTGAGTTCTTCAACCCCCTCTTTGTTTCTTGCACTAATTCCAACAACTTTTACTCCCAATTTTTCGGATAACCGAATAACATCAATCGCATCGCCTTCTTTCTCCACCATATCCATCATATTGAGTGCAAGAATAACAGGAATTTTTAAATCAATGATTTGAGAAACTAAAAACAAATTTCGTTTTAGATTACTGGCATCCGCAACAATAACTGTTACATCGGGATGGTGGGCATTTTCACTATTACAAAGCACTTCAAAAGCAACCCGTTCATCAAGCGATTTGGGGTATAAACTATAAGTTCCAGGTAAATCAATAAATTCGGCAGTAATTGTTGAATTTAATTTGGCAAAACCCGATTTTTTATCGACAGTAACTCCAGGAAAATTTCCCGTTTTTTGATTTAAGCCTGTAAGTGCATTAAATAAAGTGGACTTGCCACTGTTGGGGTTTCCAACAAGAGCAACTTTTACAGTTGTTTTATCAGAAAAGTGAACGAAAGATGCGTTTGAATCCAAAACAAAATGGGTTAGACAGCAGGAATAGGAGAAACAAGTACGGTGGAAGCCTCTGCTATACGCAAACTTAACAAATATCCGGCAACAGAAATAGCAATCGGATCACCAAGCGGAGCTATTCGGTCGAGTTTCACAATCTCGCCAGGAGTGCAACCCATTTCCAATAGTTTCAAAGCCATCTGTTTATCGGTAAACGAATCAATTATGGCACTTTGTCCTATTTTTAATTGTGCTAAATTTTTCAAAGCTTTTGTGTTTGACATTGTTGATACCAAAAGTACGTATTTTTTAAGCCAAAATGTGATTAAACCGATACCTAAAATATGGTATTTTATGGGATTTGGACAATTCAGAGATGATTTTACTTTGTAAAAAGGTCAATGATTTCCATTTTCCATTTAGGGCAATCGCCACACCTATTTTTTTTGCGTGTTGCAAAGCAGCTGGAAAATAAAGTAATAAAAACAAGTAATACGATAAGTTTTATTACTTTTTGAAAATGATTGTACATGTTGCAGAGATTGATATACAAAGATAGCAAAAACAAAACACATCATTTGTGGTCAATTATTCTTATTTTTAACCCTAAATTCAAATAAAAATTGGCTCAATAACTAAATGAATATATTTTTTCACTTCGGTCAATATTATATTCTAATGAAACGTGCTTTTGGGAAACCCGAAAAACGTGCCATCTATCGTCAACGAATTTTTGAAGAAATGAATTCCCTTGGTATTGGCTCTTTAGGAATTGTAGCCATTATTTCGGTGTTTATGGGTGCAGTAATTACCATACAAACTGCATTCAATTTTGAAAGTCCGCTTATCCCTCAATACGCTGTTGGTGTTGCCGTTCGTGATTCAATGATCTTGGAATTCTCTCCAGCAATTGTAAGTTTAATTTTAGCAGGGAAAATTGGTTCCAGCATCGCCTCCGAAATAGGAACAATGAGAGTTACCGAACAAATTGATGCTCTGGAAATAATGGGAATCAATTCGGCAGGTTATTTAATTCTTCCTAAAATTATAGCATCCGTATTATTTAATCCAATTTTAATCATCTTCTCTATGTTCCTTGGAATACTTGGAGGATACGTTTTTGGTTTAATGGCCGGAGTGGTTACGGATTTCGATTATATTTTAGGTATTACTTATGAATTCAGGCCATTCAATGTTATTTATGCTTTGATTAAAACGGCTGTTTTCGCATTTTTGATTGCGTCTGTTCCTGCGTATCACGGATACTATACCAAAGGGGGTGCACTCGAAGTAGGGCGATCAAGTACAAAAGGCGTAGTTTATACAAGCGTTTTGATTCTTACTTTCGATTTAATTTTAACTCAGGTTTTACTCGTTTGATACAAATTAATAACATATCGAAATCTTTTTCGGAGCGAAAAGTCCTGAACGAAATCTCTTTCACTTTTGAGCAGGGAAAAACAAATATGATTATCGGTGAAAGCGGTTCTGGAAAAACTACCTTATTAAAGTGCATGGTAGGTTTAAATGAAGTGGATAGCGGTGAAGTACTATTCAACGGAAGAAATTTTTACGAACTGGATTTTAAAGGCAAAAAAGAAATCAGAAAAGAAATTGGAATGCTGTTTCAAGGAGGTGCATTGTTTGACTCGAAAAATGTTGAAGAAAATGTAGTTTTCCCATTATCAATGTTTACTGATATGACTGAAACTGAAAAACGCGACAGAGCAAATTTTTGTTTGCAAAGAGTAAACCTTCCAAATGCAAACAATTTATATCCATCTGAATTAAGCGGGGGAATGAAAAAACGGGTTGCTATTGCCAGAGCTATAGCTGTGCAACCTAAGTATTTGTTTTGTGATGAACCAAACTCCGGACTCGATCCTAAAACGTCCATTGTAATAGATAATTTAATAAAAGAAATTACCGATGAGTACGTTATCACCACTGTGGTCATTACTCATGATATGAATTCTGTTATCGAAATTGGTGATAACATTATGTTTATTTACAAAGGCGATAATTGGTGGCAAGGAAGTAAACAGGAGATTTTAAAAACAGACAATCAAGAAGTTTGTGATTTTGTTTATGCTACAAAATTCATGAAAGATTTAAAAACAAAATTTTAATTTATTGTTTTATAAAAAAAACGGGCTCAACAAATTTGTTGAGCCCGTTTTTTATTTTTAATACTGAAATTTTTAGTTTTTCATAATCGTCATTTTCTTTGTCAAGATTTGATCTCCAACTGTTAAAGTATAGAAATAAACTCCAGCATCGATAGTGGATGTTTCCAAAGTAATTGTATGCATTCCTGCAGATAAATTTCCTTCGTTAATTGATTTAATTAATTTTCCTGTAACATCATAAAGAGCTAAAGAAACTTCGTTTGCTTTTACAATTTGGAAATTAACTGTAGTTGTTTCAACCGCAGGGTTTGGAATATTTTGGTGAAGAACTGCATTTTGAATATCCTTCTCATTAATTCCAATATTAATTGCTTCAAGATTTAAATGCAAGAAAGGGGCTTTTTGAATCCATCCCCAAGTTCCTGTGCCACCTGCATCTACAAATGAAGTTTGTGGAGGTTGAGTTCCTTCCAATGTTAAATCGTTTAAAATATCTAAGTCAAATCCTGGAGCACCATAAACTCTTACAGCAATTACATACGTTTCTGCAGCTAATACTGGGTATGGGCCACCTGGAGTTATGAAAGGCATTGTTACCCATTTATTTTTATCTGCATTGGTTGATACTACATAAATATCCGATGTAGCAACTTCTACAAAAGAACCTGTTCCATCAATGTTGTATAAAACAAAATCAAATGATGCACCATTTTGAGTAGAATTTGCAATATAAGCAGATGCAGTAGTAATTGTTCCAGCTGCAGGAAATTCGTATAATGTAGCTACTTGAGAACCATCCACATCACCACCAACATAATCAGAAGGACTTAATGAATTAGTGATTCCAGTACCAATAATACCATAATCTCGTGCATACACTGTATCAGAAACTTTTATTGAAACAGTATCTGCATTATTGGAAATTAATTCATCCGTTTCAACTTGAGATACGTTATAAACAATGCTATATGTTCCAACAGTAACGGGATCAAATGTTGGTGTAGTAATTAAAAGTGTATCTCTTGAATAAAGCGGAAAAGAGGTAATGGTATTACTGTTCTGGCTATATGTTCCTGGACCAGTAACACTCACATTCATATTAACTGTAGTTTGTGCTTGAAAACCATCATTTAAAATTGCACCTCTAAAACCAATTGGAGCAACTTGTCCTGCTGGTGTTTGTGTATAGAATCCACCATCAGTATAACTGAAATCAGCATAAGTACGCTCTAATTTCACATCGTTCAAAGGTCCTTCAATAATTTTAATATCATCTATTTGCCAAAAATAAACTCCTAGACCACTATCAAATTTAAATTTTACTTTCACATTGTTAGATCCACCAATTGCAGAGCTAACATTTACAGAGTAAAGTTGACCATTTGGATTATAGCTGTTAATTCCTGTAGTACCTTTTGCTTCATAATCTGTCCAAGTTCCACCACCATCTCCACTAACAGAAACAGTTAAAAAAGTGGTAGATGGAGAACAACACAATCTAAAATATTGTCTGAATTCCAATCTAACATTTGGCTCACCTGTTAAATCAATTGTTTCACTAATTACTTCTCCTGACAAAGCAGCATACGTAGCGCCAGTACAATCACCAGTAACAGCTTCATTTAAAGAATCTGCATCATAAATCAACACGCCATTTGAAGCCGTTGGTGAAGCCAAAGTTGGTGGGGTTGCTCCAGCAAAACATCCTGTTGAACCAATCATAGTTTTTTTCCAAATTTGATTCGCTCCGGCTTGTGTCCAACCTGTAGGAATACTTCCAATTCCTGTAGACCCAAAATCTTGCGACCAAATTATATCGAAGGGTGCTCTGTTATTTGGTTCTGGAATAGCTACCACTTCTTCAGAAGCTGTAGTCATAACTGCATTTGCAGCATTCATGGTAGATACACTTTTTTGTGCCCAAACACTAGCAGACACAAAAACAAAAAGTGTTAGAAGGTAAATTTTTTTCATTTTTTCAGGTTTTAGTCCTGCACTCGCAGGAGATAATTAAGTATTAAAATTAAACTATTTAAATATAAAAAACAATAGAAAGTCCAGACATTTATCGTCTTGGGCAATATTTTTTATCCCTAGTAAATAAAAAATAAAGCCCGGACAACTATTGCCCAGGCTTCATTAAAATTTATTTATCTATATTATTTACTTACTACAAATTGCTTTGTAAATCTGTATCCATTTGCATTTAATTGATACAAATAAGAACCAGCAGCTAAATTTTCAGTAGCTAAATTTACTTTGTAAGTGCCTGCGTTTTGCTCTTCATAAACGTTGTTGATTAGTTTACGACCTGTTAAATCAAAAACAACAAGACTAACATTTTTAGAATTTTGCTCTAAAGTATATTCAATAACTGTTGAGTTTACAGCAGGGTTAGGGAATGTAGTTAATTTCATTCCGTTGTAGAATTCAGAAACACCACTAACTGGGTCACAAACAACTGGCCACATAGCGATATCGTTATCTAATCCTCCAGAACCGAAATCCGGACCAGCTGGGTTAGAGAATAATTGGTCAGTTACATACCAGTTTGACCCGATTTTGTGCCAAGTATAATCTAAGTTTTGAGCATCATTTTGTCCATCACTTACTAAACCTACAGTATCACCAGCAGCTAAAGAAGTAACATCCATTACAACACAAAAATCACCAGTGAAATTTGCAGGAGTTAAAAATGGAACATAATTGAAGGCAAGAGTATCAACATCTGAAAAAAGAAGATCTGCAGAACATTTTGCTGTAGTTGCTGGTCCAGGCCAGTTGTTAACAGTTGAATTAAAAGTACCGCTACCATTAGTGTTTCTAGATCTGTTTGCAATTACATCAAATGCAGTAATTACAACTTTTGATGTTCCTGAACTTCCCATATCGCTTTCTTTTCCTCCAAACCATAATACAACTCCACTAATGCTTAAAGGATCTAAATTTAAATTTTGATATCCTTGTCCACAAATTCTTAAAATGTTTGTACTAACATTATTTCCATAAATATAACCACCACCAGTGTAACCATAAATAACGGCACCACCGCTTATAGCAGCAAATTCAGGAGTAAAATCAGTAAAATTTTGCCATCCTGCAGTATCTCCACAAACAAAAGTTCTGTCAGTAGGAATAACATGAGCAAATGGTTTAGCAGCAATAGGATTTGCTTTTCCTACTTCTGGTGTTTGAGCAACTGCTGCTAATGACAACAACAATGTGCTTGATAATAAGTAAATTTTTTTCATCTTTTCAGGGTTTAAAATTTGAGTTTTTAAAATTGAGCGATAAAGGTAATAAATAGTAGCACAAAAAACAATATCTCATCGATTAATTAAAATAAGAAAGCCACACCAAATAAATGGAGTGGCTTTCATAAAAAAGTATTATATATTACTTAATTACAACCATTTTCATAGCTGAAGAAGTAGCATTGTTAACTGTTAATGAATAATAGTAAACACCTGCAGAAAGGTTCTCAACACTATAGTTTAAGTTATGAGTACCTGCGTTTTGATCTCCAAGATTTAAAGAAGAAACCATTTTACCAGTTACATCATAAACGTTTAATGCAACTTGAGCACTGCTTTCTAATTCATAGTTAATCATTGTAGCAGAACCAGCCGGATTTGGTGAGTTTTGGAATAATCTAGCTCCGTTAACGAATTCATTAACGCTAGCAGGACCTTCAATAATCAAGAAATCATCCATGTACAAAATGAACATATCGTTAGCATCGTGGTGAACAGCTAAATAAATATCTTGACCAGCATAAGCCATTAAACTAACTCCTCTTGAATAAAACACTCTGTATGGGAAACCAGCAGTATCAGTTTGAGCTGTTGGATCATTATCATTAAGAGTGAAAATAGCTGGATCAGTGAAATCTGTGTAGTTAGACAAACCAGTTGTAGAAACTTTGATTTTGTATCCATCGCTATAGTTTGGATCTGGAATGTTGTGCTTCCAAGTTAAAGCAGCACCAGCAGCAGGAATAGATATAGGTCCTACAGCAAACCAATCATCAGCTTGAGCTAATGGTGAAAACCAAGAAGTTGCTCCCATAAAGAAGTTTGTATCTCCAGGTAAAGCTAATTCTTCGTAGAAAAATTTCCAATCAGTAACCGGAATCCATGGAGTCATTGCAGGATCTGCAGTTAAACCATCAACATCATCATTAGCAAATGCAAATGGAGGAGTACTTGTTGCACTGATACCAGTTCCATAGAAACCATTTCCATCAAAATAATAAATTGTATCACCAACTGCTCTAGTTGTATTTACACCCATTGAAGGTGTAGTAGCAGTATTTGGGATGTTAACATTGCTTCTTTGTGCGCTAGCAGATAAAACTACAGCTACAGTAGCAATAAGCGTGTAAATTTTTTTCATGTTTATTGTTTTTAGTTATTAATTAATTTATTTCAAAAGTCGAGCTACAAATTTAGCTAAATAGAGTGATACTACCAAATTAAAAGAAAAATTATGCTTTAAGCCAACTCAACCTCAGCATAGGATTCTATTGGAGGACAAGCACATATGAGGTTTCTGTCACCATGAGCATTATCCACTCTGGCTACACTTGGCCAAAATTTAGCTTCTTTTACCCATTTTAGAGGATAAACTGCTTTTTCACGTGAATATGTGTGTTTCCAGTCGTCTGTTATTGTAGATTTCGCTGTGTGTGGCGCATTTTTAATAACATTGTCTTCTTTATCTGCTTTTCCGGAAATAATCTCATCTATTTCCTTTTTAATTGAAATTAATGCAGAACAAAAACGGTCCAATTCTTCTTTTGATTCACTTTCCGTGGGTTCTACCATCAATGTATCATGCACAGGGAAAGAAACAGTTGGAGCGTGATAACCATAATCCATCAAACGCTTTGCGATATCTCCCACTTCTACACCAGCCTGACGCTTAAATTCTACGCAATCTAAAATCATTTCATGAGCACATCTTCCATTTTTACCACTGTATAAAGTAGGATAATGTCCTTTTAAAGTTTCTTTTATATAATTGGCATTTAAAATTGCCATTTTTGTTGCTTCTGCAACTCCCTCACCACCCAACATTTTAATATAACCATAAGAAATCAATAATATTAAAGAACTTCCAAATGGTGCTGCTGATACAGCCGAAATTTCTTTTTCTCCTCCTGTTTTTACTAAAACGTGTGAAGGTAAAAATGGAACCAATTGTTTTGCAACTCCGATTGGACCCATGCCTGGTCCACCTCCACCATGTGGAATAGCAAATGTCTTGTGTAAATTCAAGTGGCAAACATCAGCACCAATATTTCCAGGAGATGTTAATCCAACTTGCGCATTCATGTTGGCTCCATCCATATATACTTGTCCGCCATTTTCATGAATAATATTTGTAATCTCAATAATACTTTCCTCGTATACACCATGTGTACTAGGATAAGTCACCATCAAACAAGATAAATTATCTTTATGTAAGGTCGCTTTTTCGCGCATATCATTCACATCGATGTTTCCTTTTTCATCACATTTCACCAAAACTATTTTCATTCCACACATTGCAGCACTAGCAGGATTTGTCCCATGCGCAGAAGTTGGAATCAAAGCTATATTACGATGAGCATCACCGCGTGATTGATGATAAGCTTGAATCACCAACAATCCAGCATATTCGCCTTGAGCACCACTGTTTGGTTGAAAACTCATTTTTGCAAAACCGGTGATTTCACTTAATGAACGATCCAGCTCTTCAATCATTTCAATATAGCCAGCAGCTTGTTCAACAGGAACAAAAGGGTGAATGTGTGCAAATTCCGGCCAAGTGATTGGCATTAATTCCGATGCTGCATTTAATTTCATTGTACAAGAACCTAATGAAATCATAGAATGAGTAAGAGATAAATCTTTATTCTCCAAACGTTTGATGTAACGCATCATTTCTGATTCAGAGTGATAAGAGTTAAAGATAGGATGTGTAAGAATATTAGATTTTCGCTGTTGGATATTGAATTTTTGAGAATAAACAGCTTCTTGAGTAACTTTTGAAGCCGCTTTGTTTGCTGCTTTTGCGAAGATATCGATGATGGCATTTAAATCTTCTGCGTCTGTAGTTTGGTCAAGTGCAATGCAAACACAACAATTATCGATATAGCGGAAATTGATGTGCGCACCAATTGCCATCTGATGAATCATTCCTTCTGAAACACCTTTTGGCAATACTACTTTAATAGTATCAAAAAAGTTTTCGCTTTCAATTGTGTAACCTAATTTTTTCAATTCAGAAGCTAAAGTTACAGCTGACAAATGCACTTGCTGGGCAATTCCTTTTATCCCGGCCGGACCGTGATAAACTGCATACATACTAGCCATAATAGCTAATAATGCCTGAGCAGTACAAATATTTGAAGTTGCTTTATCCCTGCGGATATGCTGTTCACGTGTTTGCAAAGCCATTCGCAAAGCGGGATTGCCTTGCGCATCAACAGAAACACCAATGATACGCCCCGGAATAATACGTTTGTATTCTTCTCTACAAGCAAAAAAGGCTGCGTGCGGACCACCATAACCCATTGGAACACCAAAACGCTGAGAATTTCCAACAACAACATCAGCACCCCATTCGCCTGGAGGCGTTAATAAAACTAAACTCAAAATATCAGCAGCAACTGCAATTGCAATTCCATTTGCTTTTGCATTTTTTACAAAATCAGCATAGTCGTTTACTTTTCCATCAACTGTAGGATATTGTAAGATCGCACCATACACAGATCCATCTAATTTTGTAGTCTTCCAGTCACCAATTTCCAAAACAATGCCCAAAGGAGCTGAACGGGTTTTTAATAAATCGATGGTTTGAGGATAACATTCATTGGAAACAAAAAATTTATTCGCACCATTTTTTACTTGATCACGGTTACGATTGCTGAACAACATTGCCATAGCTTCTGCCGCTGCTGTTGCTTCATCCAACAATGATGCATTTGCGATTTCCATCCCCGTCAAATCCATTATCATAGTTTGAAAATTCAACAATGCCTCTAATCTTCCTTGTGAAATTTCTGCCTGATAAGGAGTATAAGCTGTATACCAACCTGGATTTTCCAAAACGTTGCGTTGAACAACTGGAGGAATAATAGTATTACTATATCCTAAACCTATATAAGATTTAAAAACTTTGTTTTTTGAAGCAATCGCTCGTAAATGCTTATGGTAATTATATTCTGACATTCCAGATGAAAGATTCAAAGGTGTTTTCAATCTAATGGCAGCAGGAATTGTTTGATTTATCAACTCATCAACACTACTTGCTCCTATTTTTGAAAGCATTGCTTTTACTTCGTTTGCACGGGGACCGTTATGACGGTCAACAAATTTGTCGGTTGTAATCATTGTTTCATTTTTTATTGAGGAATGCCCGCCCGAACGTTACACGTTTTGTAACGGGCAGGCAAATATAATTAGAATTGAGCTTTTATGGCACTGAAATTATTAACAATAAACAATAAAAATGATGGTGTATTTTAGAATGGTTATCTTTGAAGAAAATATCACACCCATTATGTTTAAAAACATTTCAATTACCATTATTTGTCTGGCATTTACGCTACTTTCAAAAAACACATTTTCCCAGAACGGAAAGGATACTATTCTATTGTTGAATGGAGGCGTTGTTATTGGTTCTGTAATAGATACTTTAAATGGAGTTACAACAATTAAAAATCCAAAAGACAGTACTAAAAACTTGATCATAGAAAACGATAGAATTTTTTCCATTACAAATGCTAATGGCGAAAGTGTAATGTATGTTTATGATACAATTATTGGGAATGAATTTACAATTGATGAAATGCGTTATTTTATTTTAGGAGAACAAGATGCCGAAAAAGGATTTAAAGCCAAAGGTGCTTTTTGGGGAAACATGCTACTAGGTGCAGCAGGCGGTGTAACCGGAAGCTTTTTGTGTCCAATTCCTCCTTTTGCATTTACAGCTTTGTCAGGAGTTCCCCGAGTAAAAGTCCGTCCATCAACAGTTTCTAATGTAGATTATATCAAACACGATACTTACATAATGGGCTATGAAAGAGTTGCTCGCAAAAAAAGAAAAATCAGTTCTTTAGTAGGTGGTGGAATTGGGATGGGTGTAGGCTTAGGAACATTTTTTATTCTAAAAGCTAACAATAGCGAAATCTCCTTTCAGTAAAAGGTTTCATATTTTAAAAATTGCATGCTCTAAAACGTTTTTTCGATTTTATTCTCTTCGGCAATATTTATGTTGCATTTGCTGCTGTTTGTTTAATTCAAAGTACTGTTGTTCAAATCGGACTAAGCAATCATTTATATTTCTACTCTATACTTTCTTTTTTTGCTACTCTATTTGTTTACAATTTGCAACGCATTTTTTACTCTTCTCAAAAGGATAATAGTCTGCTTTCTATTAGAAGGAAATGGATTTTCGAAAATCAATTTTCTATTAAAATACTTAGCATAATAGGACTTGTTGGAGTAGCGGTTTCATTTTTTTACAACGACTATAGTATTATCTTTTACCTCTCACCATTGCTAATTTTATCGATTGCCTATTTTTTACCATTCGTTAAACTTAGAAAAAATACCTGGTTTAAATTGTTTACACTAGCTGTAGTTTGGACAATGGTAACAGCCCTTGTCCCTTCATTACTAATTAATCCTAATCCGTTTTCTACAAATAACATTCTTCATTATTTTGTCCGCTTCTTTTTTATTATCAGCATTTGTATTCCGTTCGATATTCGCGATATGGAAGTAGATAAGTCAGAAAGCGTTTTTACACTAAGCCAGAAATTAGGGGAAAATAGAACACGATGGATTGCTGTTGTATGTATGCTGATTTATATTTCTCTAATTTCTATTGAGTTTTTGTGTGAAATGTTTACAGTAAAAATTTTTATTGCTTTAATGATAACAGCAATTATAAATGCAACTATTGTTTTTATGAGTTCCTCGAAACGGAGCGAATACTTTTATACAGCATTATTAGATGGAACAATGATTTTGCAAGGAGTAGTGCTGATACTAGTAACTATTTAAAATATTTCCACAAAATTAAAAGCGGAGGAAAAAACATACACGTCATCATTCCAACTGAAAAGAAATATGCAGGCACCTTACAATACCAGGCTATAATTGCTGCGCCAATAGGCCAAAAAACGCCTATCAAAACCATATAATGAAAAGCCCATTTTTGTTTTTTCTGCAAGCCATGTACAATCACCAAATATTGTCCCATTAAACTTAGTACACTTAACATATCAAATAAGAGAAATACAAACACAAACATTGGTCTGGCATCTGCAGGCATCACATCTGTTTTGTAAAGATCCTGCACAATCATCATCTCCAAACCTCCGGCAGGATCAAAACTCTGGTAATACATTAATACAAAACACATGATCAGTCCAAAAACCGTAGCGATTTTTAAATACCAAATCGTTCCATTAAAAAGTTTTTCGTTTTGCATATTATTTAGATTAAAGTTCTTCTGAATATTTTTTAATTGTCATTTGCGGTTTACCCAATTCTTTCCAGGTAGTTTCTGCTTCAAATTTTTCAGGATAATTATTTAAAGCATCCAAAATATGTGCACCATAATTCATTTTAGTTGTGAACATTCCAAAAAATTTAATCATTCCTAATGGCGCTTTCGAAATAAATAATTTTTCTTTTTTGTAATGCGACTTAAATAATTTTACAGCATCGTCCGCATTAAATGCTTCTGTACCTTGAACAACATATTCTTTATTTTCATCCGATAAAATTGAAAATGATTTTGCTACTTGTTTTCCATAATCAAAAGCCGAAATAAAATACATTGGATAAGATGATTTACCGGCAAGCATCAACATTTTTCCTTGCTTGTACATTCCGGCAAGACTCTCCATAAAATTAGAAGGATAAAAAATTGTACTAGGAATACCACTTTCTTTCAGCATTTTCACAGCATTGTGTTTTAATTCAAACACCCACCAATTAAAACCATTCATTCCCTGATAGAACATTACCAGAGAAGATAAATATCCGATACGTTTTATGTTCTGCTGTTTTGCTGCTTTTATTACGTTCTGCATTCCCTCTTGTTCACTGTGAAAAGCAGATTTTTTTTCGTTTTGTTTAATAGATAAACTTAAATACACAGCATCTTGCCCTTGCATAGCATTCACTAAGTCTTTTTCGCTTGAAATATCTCCTTTGATGAGTTTGATATTTGCCGGCAATTCTTTTTTTGCTTTTTCAGGATTGCGTACAAGTGCAGAAACAGTAAATCCGGAATTCGCTAATTCTTTAGTGACCGGTTTGCCAAGCATTCCTGTAGCTCCGATAACAAGAATATTTTTTACCATTGTGAAGTAGTTTTGATGGAATAAATATAGGAAATGGCTCGCAGATTACGCAGATTTACGCAGAAAAATATATTATTTTCTTAAAAATAATCCCCATTCATCAACATATTCTTCCTTTTCTAACTTATCGAATGTTTTGACCCATTCTTTAAATAACTCTTGAAACTTTTCCATTTCTGTTCGAAACAATTGCACATATTCTTTTTGTGCTTTTGTAAATAGTCTCAATCCGGAAGTGGAAGTGAGTAAATACTCAGCGTGATATCTAACAATGGAAGCATTTTGCATACAAATTAACCAACTATCACTTCCAAAAGCACCTGCAATTTTTGGTGCTAAAATCATTGAAGATTCAAGCAAGATACTTTGATAGAATTCTTTATCATCATCAGAAAGACTTTCAACTAAAGCATTTACAGTCTCATAAATCTCAAATGCTTTTTTATAAATAGGACTATTTTCTAAAGCCTCTCGTTCCTCTCTTTGTTGTTTTTCAATTTCTTCCTTTTCTTCATCCGAAAGGTCATCGAAATTAAAATCGAAATCATCGTCTTCCATAAAACACTTCTTTAGAGAATTTAATTATCTTTTCTTTTTCAAAAATTTTCTTTTAGGGTTTTGGCGTGTGTCCCAAAAACTAATTAATTCAACTCTTTTAGAATTTTCGACAATTTGATATAACAATAAATTGTGCTTGGTTATCAATGCCTCATGAACACTCTCTTTGGTTGAGCCACGAAATAAAAATGGGTTTTTCTCTAATAAAAATATAGTGTGCTCTGAGTCATCTAAGAAATTAGATACTTCTCGTTCAGACCAGTTTTCAGAAAGATATTTAATTATTGCATCAAAAGTATCAATGGCTTCTGGCGACCAAATTATTTTGTACGCCATTTTTTATACTTTTTCATTACTTCTTTATGAGCAACACCTTCACCGTTTGCCAACTGAACTTTAGCGCGATGAATGGAGGCTTTCTGCTCATCAGAAAGCTCATCCCACAAATCAGTTTTGTAAGCATTTAAAAATGCTTTGATTTGTTTCAAAACAACTTCACTCTTAACATCTAAAAGTTGTTTTGCTAACTCTATTTTTTGTGCTTGGATATTCATAAGGAATAATTTACAACAAATTTAATCTATTTCATAGCAATTTCCAAAGCTTCACGAAAAGCTTTTGCTGTTTTCATTAAATCTTCTTCTGTATGTGCTTCACAAACAAAACCAACTTCATAACCTGACGGACCAAGATAAATTCCACGCTCCAATAATTCTTTATGAAGAATTCTGAAATGTTTCATTGAGTCAGCATCAATTTCTTCTGCAGAACGAACAACATCTTTATCTGTAAAAGCAATCCAAAAAACGGAACCAACACTGTAAATCTTAAAATTTGAAATTTGAAATTTGAAATTTGAAAAGATGGAATCTACCAAAAACTTCGTCTTGCTCTCCAACTCCTCATAGAATCCAGGTTTTAAACATTCAGTTAATTGTGCAATCCCGGCTGCCATAGCAACAGGATTTCCGCTCAATGTTCCCGCTTGGTACACATTTCCTTCAGGAGAAATATTACTCATAATCTCAGCAGAAGAACCATACATTCCAACAGGCAAACCACCACCAATAATTTTTCCGTAAGTAATAATGTCTGGTTGAATTTTATAATAACCAGCTGCACCTTCAAAACCAATTCTGAATCCATTGATTACTTCATCAAAAATTAAAAGTGTTTTGTTTTCTGTACAGATGTCGCGTAAAAATTGCAAATATTCTTTGCGCTGCAACAACAATCCATTGTTAGCTGGAATGGGTTCAATAATCACACAGGCAATCTGATCTTTAAATTCTGCGAAAGCTTGCTTAACTGCGGCTTCGTTATTCAATGAAACTACAATTGTTTCATTCACAAAACTCTCAGGAACTCCTGCTGATGATGTATTACCAAATGTCACCAATCCCGAACCTGCTTTCACCAAAAGTGAATCACTATGTCCGTGATAACACCCTTCGAATTTTAAAATCTTGTTTCTTTTTGTATAACCTCTTGCCAAACGAATAGCACTCATCACCGCTTCCGTACCTGAACTTACAAAACGAATTTTTTGAATGTATTTATTGTTATTCAAAATCAACTCCGCCAAATCATTTTCCAATGCTGTTGGTGCACCAAACGAGCTGCCATTCTCAACTGTTTTTTTAATGGCGTCTACCACCTTAGCATTTGCATGTCCTAAAATTAATGGTCCCCAGGAACCGCAATAGTCAATAAACTCATTTCCATCAGCATCCCAAATATGTGAGCCTTTGCCTTTTTGAATAAACAATGGAGTGCCACCAACCGAACGAAAAGCACGGACAGGACTGTTTACACCACCGGGAAAATATTTTTTCGCTTTCTCAAATAAAGCTTCTGATTTTTCTCTCTTCATAATTGAAAATATTAGGATGCAAATATATATCTTTGGAAGCAATATCCTCCGCGAAAAAATTTCTCGCAGAGACGCAGAGCACGCAGAGGCATATTAAAAAATATTTATGAAGGAAAATGATATTACAGGGGCACTTATTGACATTTTTATAAAAGTCCATTCGAGGCTAGGTCCAGGATTGTTGGAAAGTATATATGAAGAAGTAGTCTGTTATGAATTAAAAAAAAGAAACTTAAGTTTTAAGAGACAAGAAGGTATCGAAGTGTTTTATGATGACAACAAAATGGATATTGGATTTAGAGCAGATATTATAGTTGAAGACAAAGTTATTGTAGAAATAAAATCAGTTGAAGCACTAGCACCTGTTCACCACAAACAATTATTGACTTATTTAAAATTAACGGACAAAAAAGTAGGATTATTAGTAAATTTTAATGTAAACCTTGTAAAAGACGGGATAGTAAGAATAGTAAACAATTACTAAACTACTGCGTCTCAAAAACACACGGTAAATAACACCAACAACTAACACACACAGCTCAGCGAACTCTGCGTCTCTGCGAGCAAAAACCGACAAGGCTCTATGAAATACGAAAACACCATTGAATACGCAAAACAACAGGATGCAGCAGATCCTTTAAAAAGTTATCGTGAGAAATTTTATTTCCCAATGATGCATGGACGCGAAACTATTTATTTCACGGGAAATTCATTGGGATTACAACCGAAAGCAACACAAGATTATGTTTTGAACGAATTGGAAGATTGGGCAACTTTTGGTGTGGAAGGTCATTTTCATTCGCGTAAACCCTGGATGCCCTATCACGAACAATTTGCTGAACCTGTTGCAAAAATTGTTGGTGCAAAACCCGAAGAGGTTGTTGTAATGAATCAACTGACAGTGAACTTACACATGTTATTAGTGAGTTTTTATCGCCCCACCAAAACTCGTTACAAAATTTTGTGTGAAGCAAAAGCTTTTCCATCCGATCAATATGCATTGGAATCACAAGTAAAATTTCATGGATTAAATCCTGATGATGCTATTATAGAAGTTGCTCCACGTGAAGGAGAAATATGCATCCGTCACGAAGATATTTTAGCTGCTATTGAAAAAAACAAAGATTCGATTGCAACCATTATGATTGGTGGAGTGAATTATTATAACGGACAAGTGTTCGACATGAAGGGCATTACGGAGGCCGGACATAAAATCGGAGCATTGGTTGGTTTTGATTTGGCACATGCTGCAGGAAATTTAAAATTAGAATTACACAATTGGAATGTAGACTTCGCATGTTGGTGTAGTTATAAATATTTAAATTCTGGTCCGGGTGGAGTTGCAGGAGTTTATATTCACGAACGTCATTTGAACAAACCGGAAATTATTCGTTTTGCAGGTTGGTGGGGACACGATAAGAACACACGTTTTAAAATGGAAAAAGGATTTGTACCAATGCCAACTGCAGAAGCTTGGCAAATGAGCAATGCTCCCGTTTTATCCATGGCCGCTCACAAAGCTTCAGTAGATATTTTTAACGAAGTAGGTATGGATGCTTTGGTTGCTAAGGCAGAAAAACTAACGGGTTATTTAGAATTTATTATTGATGAAATCAATAAATCCTTGGATAAAAAATTAGAAATTATTACTCCAAGAGATAAAAAACAAAGAGGATGTCAACTTTCAATTGTTGCTCACGGAAGAGGAAAAGAATTGTTCAACAAATTAACGGAAGCGGGAATTATTTCTGACTGGCGGGAACCAAATGTGATTCGCTGTGCACCCGTTCCATTGTATAATTCTTTTGAAGATGTATATAGATTCGGAGAGATACTGAAGAGTGCTTTATAAATTTTTTAAAAAAAATCTGCGAAAATCCGTGAAATCTGCGAGCAAAATAGCGAAACAAAAATTCAAAGTGCAAATGCAGAAACTGGGTTCATGGGTAATTGTTATAACACCCATTGATGTTAGAAAAGTTTTTGGAAGAGCAGGACACGTAAGAGTAAAAGGAACAATTGATAGATTTCCATTTGATGACACATCGCTTATGCCGATGGGAACTGGAGAACATTGTATGCCAATAAAAAATCAAATCAGAAAAGCAATCAGAAAAGGAGCAGGTGATACAATTGAAATTATTTTAGAAGAAGATTTTGCAGAATTAAAAGTTCCTGAAGAATTAAAAGAAGCTTTTGAAGCGAGTCCGGAAGCAGAAAAAATGTTCGAAGCTTATTCTCCTTCACACAAAAGAAATTATGTAAAGTACATCAACGAATCGAAAAGAAAAGAAACAAGAGAAAAACGTGCCGTTGCAAGTGTGCTTAGAATAGAAAAAGATTATTTTGAAAAAGGGTTACCAATAAAAAAAGTTAAAAGAGAAAAAAGTCAAAAATCAAAAGGTCGATAAGGAAAGAAATGGCAAAAAAACCAAAACATAATCCTGATGCCAAGCAATTGATTGATGAAGGCATTGCAAGTGCTGAACCATTTGCTCAAGCTATTTGCAAAAAATTGCGTGCTATTATTTTCAAGGCAGAGCCTGCAATTATTGAAGATTGGAAATGGGGTCCGAATTACTACAAAGATGGTATGGTTTGCGGATTCTGGTATTTTAAAAAACACTGCACTTTTACTTTTTGGCAAGGCGCATTGTTAAAGGACAAGAAAAAAGTATTGCAAATGAATGAAGGCAATTTGCATAATCGTCACATAAAATATACAGACGTAAAACAAATTGATGAAAAATTATTGATCGAGTATATTACAGAAGCAGTTATCAATAATGAAAAGGGTTTGAAAATTACTGAAGCGAAAGACAAAACAGTTGTCATCCCACCTGATTTTAAAAAACTTTTAGAAAAAAATAAAATCCTTCACAATTTTGAAGAGATGAGTTACTCCAGAAGAAAAGACTATGTGCAATGGATTAACGGAGCAAAACAAGATGCAACAAGAGAAAAAAGAATGGCACAAGGCATTGCAAAAATAAAAGAGAAACAGGGTTTGAATGACATATATATGAAGAAGTGATTTTTGTCATTGTGATATCTGAAACAAAAGTATTTATTTGAAATAAAAAAGATATATGAGTAAAAGTGTAAATATTATCGGAGCGGGATTAGTTGGATCATTGCTATCCATTTATTTAGCAAAGCGTGGCTATAAAATAAATATGTTTGAACGCAGACCTGATATGCGGACTGCAAATATTTCAGCTGGAAAATCTATCAATCTTGCATTGAGCGACAGAGGTTGGAAAGGATTAGAAGGGGTTGGTATTGCCGATGAAATTAAAAAAATTGCAATTCCAATGTACGGAAGAGCAATACATCATAAAGACGGCTCAACAGCTTATCAACCTTATGGAAAAGACAATCAAGCCATTTATTCTGTTTCACGGGGAGAAATAAATATGCGTTTGATGGATTTAGCAGAGCAACAGCCAAATGTAAAAATTCATTTCAACGAACGCTGTACAACAATTGATAGAAAAAGTTTAGAAGCACATTTTGAAAATGATGAAACTAAAAAAACAAGTTCTTCTAAAAGTGATTTATTGTTTGGCTCTGACGGAGCATTTGCTGCATCACGTTTAAACATGCAATTAACCAGCGACCGTTTCGAATACAATCAACATTATATTTCGGCAGGGTACAAAGAATTAATTATTCCACCCGGACCAAATGGAGAATTTTTATTAGAAAAAAATGCATTGCACATCTGGCCACGCGGAAGTTTTATGATGATAGCTTTGCCGAACCTGGATGGCAATTTTACCTGCACCTTATTTTTTCCATTCGAAGGAGAAAAATCCTTTGCAGCCATCAAAACAAAAGAACAAGTGAAGAAATTTTTTGAAGAAGAATTTCCGGATGCTGTTCCATTGATGCCGACATTGCTAGACGATTATATGAACAATCCTGTTTCATCATTGGTAACCGTAAAATGTTTCCCTTGGACATTCGACAACAAAGTGGGACTCATAGGAGATGCCGCTCATGCTATCGTTCCGTTCTTCGGACAAGGAATGAATTGCGGTTTTGAAGATTGTGTTGTGTTAAATCAATTAATTGATAAACACAAAGAAGATTGGACAAAAATATTTCCTGAATACGAAACATTACGCAAACCCGATGGTGATGCAATTGCCGATTTAGCAATCGCCAACTTTATTGAGATGCGTGACAAAACAGCCGACCCGAAATTTTTACTACAAAAGAAAATTGAAGCCAACTTCAGCAGCAAACATCCCGACAAATGGATTCCACTTTATTCAATGGTGACATATAGTCCGCACATCCGATATTCCACAGCATTAAAAGAAGGACAAAGGCAGGAAGTCATCATGCAAAAAATTATGTCTATGCCTGATATCGATAAAAAGTGGGACAGCGAAGAAGTGGAGAAGGCAATGCTAAAGCATTTATAGAAGCAAGATGTTAGAATCAAGAGACAAGATAAAGTATCTATTCTAAACAATCCTGCTTCTTGGATCTTAATTCTAACATCTTGCTTCTATAATGATTTACCACAAAAAATACCTCATAGTTAAATTGCTGGTTGAAAATCTGAGCAAATACGAATTAATGGGTATTTATCGTCCCCAAGCCTATGTAAAAGGAGCCAAAAGCTACTCTACCGAATGCCAGATTGAACTCTACAAAAAGCCAATAGAACAAGGTGAAACGGCTGTTTTGAATGCAGTACTTTATGCCCCGGTTGGATTTGGAGAGCATTTAAGAGAAGGAAGTTTAGTAACTTTACAGAACGGAACAGATATTGAGGCGAAAGCGGTTGTTCTTGAAATAATCGGTTACAAACAATGATATTGGATTTTAGACGTTAGATTTTAGATTGAAAAACCTTAAACACATATTATTTTTCGTATTTGTATTTATACAGATTCACACATTTGCCCAACCCGGAACAGATGAGCAACTCGCTTTGCAATTTTATCAGAACAAAGAATTTGATAAAGCATTGGATTATTACGAAAAACTTTACAACAAAAAATCACCGCAGGTTTTTTATCTTCCTTATCTAAATTGTCTTTTAGAAACCAAAGATTTTAAGAAGGCAGAAAAAATTGTAAAAAAACAAGTCAAACAAAATCCGGATGCACCAAACTATATTGTTGATTTAGGAAATGTTTATTTCAGAGCCGATGATGTTGAAAAAGCAAAGTCAACCTGGGAGTCGGCTGTAAAAGCCATAAAATATGACGAGCAAGTATTTGCTGTTGCCAATGCTTTTATTGCACTTCGCCAACACAACTTTGCTGTTGCTACTTATTTAAAAGGCAGAAGAATTTCTCAAAACAATTATCCTTTCAGTTTTGAATTAGCAGATGTTTATAATACACTAGGAGAAAAAACTGCAATGATCAATGAATATCTGGATGTTTTAGAAACACAAGACTCCTATATTCAAAGTGTACAAAATGCTTTGCAAACCAGTTTTGGAAATGAGGCAGATCAAAAACAAAATGAATTATTAAAGACTGAATTATTAAAACGTATTTCTAAAAATCCCGACAAAACAATTTTATCAGAACTATTAATTTGGATGCAAATTCAGCAGAAAGATTGGGAAGGCGCTTTTGTTCAATCTAAAGCTTTAGATAAAAGAAAAAAAGAAGAAGGGAATCGTGTGATGGGCTTGGCTCAGTTATTTGCACAAAACGAAGCTTATGATGTTGCTATTAAAGCCTACAACTATATAATTGCAAAAGGTCCGGATGTTTATTATTACACCAATGCCCGTATCGAATTATTAAATGTGTATTATCAAAAAGTAGTTTCAAAAGGGAATTACACTCCGTTTGATTTGACTGAATTAGAAAAAAATTACACTGCTACAATTACTGAATTAGGAAAATCTCCAGGCACAGTTCCACTCTTAAAAAATCTTGCACATCTTCAGGCTTTTTATTTGGATAAAACTGAAGAAGCAAAAGTACTTTTAGAAGAAGCGATTAATATGCCACAGTTGGCATTAACTACTCAAGCTGAATGTAAATTGGAATTGGCTGATGTATTATTAATGACTGGCGATATCTGGGAAGCATCATTACGTTATTCACAAGTTGAAAAATTGTTTAAGCATGAGCCAATCGGACAGGAAGCAAAATTCAGAGTTGCAAGAATATCTTATTATACAGGAGATTTTGGTTGGGCACAAACACAATTGGACGTGTTGAAAGGTGCTACATCAAAATTAATTGCGAATGATGCATTACAACTATCCTTAACAATTAGTGATGCATTAGCCATTGATACAAATGAAGCTCCGTTAGAATTGTTTGCCTTAGCCGAATTGTTCTCTTTTAGAAATATGGATGAAACTGCAATTTCTCTGCTCGACTCTTTAAACAATACTTATCCCAATCATGCTCTAGCTGATGATATTATTTTCAAAAGAGCTCAAATAGCCTTGAAGAAATTAAATTACAATCAAGCTGTTATTTATTATGAAGAAATTTTAAAAAATTACGGAGAGGATATTTTAGGGGATGATGCAATGTTTAAGCTAGCCGACATAAACGAGAATCAATTTAAAAATATTGAGAAAGCAAAGGAACTCTATCAACAATTATTGGAAAAATATCCTGATAGCTTATATGTGGTAGAAGCAAGAAAGCGTTTCAGAAGATTAAGAGGGGATAGTATTAATTAAAAAGTCGAATTATAAAAAAACACAGACTTGCCTGCGGCAGGCAGGTTCGTAATTCGCAAAAATTCGTAATTCGTAGGTATGATAATTTACAACGTAACAGTAAACATCGATAAAGATGTACACGATGAGTGGTTGCACTGGATGAAAACAAAACACATTCCGGATGTTATGGCAACAGGTTTTTTTATTGAAAATAAATTATGTAAAGTATTGGTAGAAGAAGAACAAGGTATCACCTACTCTTTTCAATACACTTGCAAAAACATAGAAGACTTGAAAGAATATCAACGATTGCATGCACCACGTTTGCAAAAAGATGTTGCAGATAAATACGCAGACAAATTTGTTGCGTTCAGAACATTATTAGAAGTAATATAATTGTATGTCGGATCAAGTTAGAGCAAAGAAACATTTAGGGCAACATTTTTTGAAAGATGAAACCATCGCTCTTAATATTGTAAAAAGCTTAAAACATTCTTCTCAATATAAAAAGGTAATTGAAGTTGGTCCGGGAATGGGCGTGCTTACAAAATATCTTATTCAGGAAACGGCATACGAAACTTACATCATTGATATCGACAGAGAATCCATCGCATACTTAAAACAAAACTTTCCAAGTCTTGAAAACAAAATTATTGAAGGTGATTTTTTAAAATTAGATTTCGATAGTTTATTCAACAAGGAATCTTTTGCTGTGATTGGAAATTTTCCTTACAATATCTCCACAGAAATTTTATTTAAAGTCCTAGACCATAAAAATCAAGTTCCGGAAGTTGTGGGGATGTTTCAAAAAGAAGTAGCAGAACGCATCGCTTCCAAACCCAGAAATAAAACTTACGGAATTACCAGCGTTTTACTTCAGGCATTTTATGATATCGAATATTTATTTCCAGTTGATGCAAATGTATTTAATCCTCCTCCAAAAGTTCAGTCTGCAGTTATTCGTTTAACACGCAACACAGTTCAACAATTGGATTGCAATGAAAAATTGTTCAAACAAGTTGTGAAAGCCGGATTTAATCAGCGCAGAAAAACATTACGGAATTCTATCAAAGCATTCAAATTAAAACCCGAATTTTTAGACCATAAATATCTTACTCAAAGAGCAGAAGAATTATCGGTTGCCGACTTTGTAAATCTTACAAATATGGTGGACGTTTAAATTTACGTTAAACCTATGCTCCAATAAGGATAAATCTTACCTTTGCACGCGAAAACCTTAAAACGCTCTATCAGGTGCAATTTGAATTAACAGACGACTTTTTACAAAAACTCCGTACAGCCATCAGTGCCCGTAACGGAGCATTTGTCGTTGAGCAATTCAAAGAACTTTATCCGCCTGACATTGCTGTTATCTTCAACGAACTTCAAACAGAAGAAGCTAAATATGTTTATTCTCAATTGGACGAACAAATTGCTGCCGATGTTTTAGTAGAATTGGATGAAGATGTGCGTGAAGATTTTCTTGCCTCACTTACCTCAAAAGAAATTGCCGAACATATTGATAATATGGATTCGGATGATGCGGCTGACGTTATCGCTGAATTGCCTGATGAAGTTCAGGATGAAGTATTGTCGCACATGGAAGACAGTGAACAAGCCAGCGACATTGTTGAACTTTTAAATTACGATGAGCATACGGCCGGTGGTTTGATGGCTACCGAATTAGTTCGTGTTCATGTTACTAGTAATGCTATTGAATGTGTCCGTGAAATTCGCGCACAAGCAGATAATATCGAAAACATTTACGCAATTTATGTGGTGGATGATGACGAAAAATTAGTGGGCTTACTTCCATTAAAAAAATTGATTGTTTCACCTACACGTTCTAAGGTAGCTGATATCTACGATCCAAAAGTTATATCTGTAAAAACAAATACTGATAAAGAAGAAGTTGCCAACTTAATGGATAAATACAATTTAGTTGTATTACCGGTTGTTGATGCACTTGGCCGTTTGGTTGGAAGAATTACCATTGATGATATCGTAGATGTAAGAAGAGAAGAAGAAACAGAAGATGTTCAGAAAATGGCCGGTATGGAAGCGTTTGACGAGCCTTATATGAATGTTTCTATTTCAGAAATATTAAAAAAACGTGCAGGTTGGTTGGTGATTTTATTTTTAGGAGAAACATTAACTGCAACTGCAATGGGCTTTTTCGAAAATGAAATTGCAAAAGTGGTTATCCTTTCGTTGTTTGTTCCATTAATTATTTCCAGCGGGGGAAATACCGGTTCTCAGGCATCTACTTTAGTAATTCGTTCACTGGCATTGGGTGAAATTACCATTCGCAATTGGTGGGCAATCATCCAAAGGGAAATAAAAGTAGGATTGATTTTAGGGTTAATATTAGGATTAATTGGATTTTTAAGAGTAGCAGTTTGGTCTCAATTCACTACAATATATGGTCCGCATTGGATGGAAATAGCTCTTACCGTTGGAACATCACTAGTAGGTGTTGTGCTTTGGGGTAATATTATAGGTTCCTTATTTCCATTGATTTTAAAACGATTCGGGTTCGATCCTGCGGTGTCCTCTGCTCCATTTGTTGCAACCCTGGTAGATATCACAGGCTTAATTATCTACTTTAGCGTTGCTTCCTTACTCCTGGGGCATGTTTTGATGTAAATACCAGTCCCGAAACCTAAATTATTCTCCCTTTTTGTTTGCTTTTCCGTTTTCTTTAGTATAATTTAGTTATCCTCTAAACTAATCTAAAGGCCAATGAAAAAAATCATTACCCTCTTTTCTTTGATTATTGCAACATCTGTAGCAATAGCAGAAACTTCTACCAAAATTAATTTAGTAAATACCGACAATGGTATTACTACAATTCAATTCAAACCCGGTAGCCCCATCTTTAAAAATGTAACAACTCCTGCAGGTGTTTCACAAATTGTGTCGCTTGATAAAGGAACTGCCCTTTTAATTGAAGGTGCTCCTGATATGGAAAAGTTAACTACTTCCTTAATCATTCCTGATTTTGCGAAAATGCAGATCAATATTGTATCAAGCAATTATTATGATTTAACAGGAATTGATATTGCTCCTTCAAAAGGAAACCTGAAAAGAAATATCGACCCGGCTAATGTTGCTTATACTTATGGTACAATGTACGGACAAAGTAATTTTTATCCTGCTGACATTGCCAAATTAAATACTCCATATATATTGAGAGATCACAGAGCACAAACGATCAGTGTTTGTCCATTTCAATATAATCCTATCACAAAAGTATTGCGCGTTTACACGGATATTGTTGTTTCGGTAAGTGTTCAAAATGTAATGGGCGGAGAAAACGCATTTGAAAGAATCACTTCTGAAAAAATTGTTGACAATGAATTTGAAGCGATCTATAAAAGACAATTTATAAATTATGAAGCACCTAACAAAGGTATGATGTACGTTCCTGTTTCTGAAAATGGATGTATGCTTATTATTTGTTTCGATTCATTTGCTCCGGATATGGCACCATTTGTTACCTGGAAAAATAAAAAAGGAATAAAAACAGAATTGGTTCTTAAATCAGTTGCCGGAACTACTGCTGCTGCAATCAAAACTTACATTACAAATTATATGGTAGCTAATCCTACTTTAAAGTATGTTTTATTAGTTGGAGATGCTGCTCAGATTCCTTCTCCTGTAACAGTATATGGAGATTCTGATAACAGTTATGGTTATATCAGCGGAACAGATTCATACCCTGAATTATTTGTTGGTCGTTTTTCTGCAACTACTAATACACATGTACAGATTATGGTGAATCGCACAGTAAACTACGAACAAACACCACAAGCTGGTGCTACATGGTATAAAAAAGGAATTGCTATTGCTTCAGACCAAGGTCCGGGTGATGATGGTGAAATGGATTTTGAACACCAACGTGGATTACGCACTCAATTAATGGCTTATACTTACAACAACTACAGCGAAAATTTTGATGGTTCTCAAGGTGGAATTGATGGCGCAGGAAATCCATCTGCAGCCAGCATTGGCTCACAAGTTGATGCCGGAGTTGGTATTATTACTTATACCGGACATGGTAGTGATTTTGCTTTCGTTACTTCTGGATATTCTGCTACAAACATTACTACACTTAGTAACACAACAGCACATCCTTTTATTTGGTCGGTTGCTTGCGTAAACGGAAATTTTGTTCCTAATGCTACTTGTTTTGCTGAAGGCTGGTTACGTGCAGGAACACCTGCTGCTCCTGAAGGTGCATTAGCAACATTAATGGCTACTATTAATCAAAGCTGGAATCCTCCAATGGAAGGACAAGATGCAATGGTGAATATTTTGGTAGAAAGTGCTGCCGGAAATATCAAACGTACATTTGGCGGATTGTCAATGAATGGTTGTATGCAAATGAATGACGCTTATGGAACCGGTGGTGATGAAATGACTGATACTTGGAATTTATTTGGCGATCCTTCTGTAATGGTATTTACAGACACTCCACAACCAATGGTAACAAGTCACACAGGTTCAATATCTGCCGGAACAACATCTGTTATTGTAAGCAATAATACTGTTGACGCACTTATTTGTTTATCAAAAGCGGGTGTAATTTTAGGAACAGGAATTTCTAATGGAACTTCTGCTACTATTACCATTCCATCTGCTACACCTGGAACAATTGATGTTGTTGCAACTGCATATAATAAAATGCCTTATGCAGGAACAATTAACGTTGCCGGAAGCGTAGGAATTACAGAAAATAATGCTTCAGATGCATTCGTTACTTTCCCGAATCCTGCTAACACTAGCTTGACAATGAATTACATCTTCAATGCGTCTGAAAAAATTAAATTATCATTGTTTAATTCATTAGGGCAACAAGTAATGTTAATTGCCGACAATACAGTTTCGGCAGGAGCATTTACTACAACAATTGATATCAACAGTTTAGCTTCAGGAGTTTACTCTTGCAAATTAGAAACTGAAACTACTGTTATTACAAAACAAGTAGTGATTCAAAAATAACATTCAATTTTTATCTTTAAGAAACAGGGGCTCAGGTCCCTGTTTTTTTTTACATTTGATTCTCGAAAATCAATTGTGATGAAAATTCTTTTTATCGACTCCAATCATTCTTTGTTGCACGAAACGCTTATCAAAGCGGGACATACTTGTGACTTAAATTATTCTTGGACGAAAGAGGAAATTGAAAACAATATCCATTTGTATGACGGAGTTGTTATCCGCAGCAAAATAAAGATCACCAAAGAAATTATAGATAAAGCAGCGAAGCTGAAATTTATTGCCCGTGCCGGAGCGGGAATGGAAAATATAGATGTAGCTTATGCGGAAAGTAAAGGAATAAAATGTCTGCACGCACCTGAAGGGAACAAGGATGCTGTTGCAGAACAAGCAATTGGAATGTTATTAGGATTGTTTAATAATTTATTCAGAGCGAATAAAGAAGTGCGCGAAGGAAAATGGATCCGTGAAGGCAACCGTGGAGTTGAATTAATGGGAAAGACTGTTGGAATTATCGGTTACGGAAATATGGGAAGCGCTTTCGCAGAACGTTTAAAAGGGTTTGGAGTGAATGTATTGGTTTACGATAAATATAAAAAGAACTACGGAACTGATTTTATAAAAGAATCTTCACTTGAAGATATTTTCAAAAATGCAGATGTATTAAGTTTGCATACTCCACTTACGGATGAAACAAATCATTTAGTCAACGATGCGTTCATCAATAAATTTTCAAAAAACATTTACATCATCAATACAGCTAGAGGAAAATGTTTAAACACTTCCGACTTAGTTAAAAATCTAAAAATCGGAAAAGTATCAGGTGTTTGTTTGGATGTATTGGAATACGAAATGGTTTCGTTTGAAGCATTAGATACAAATCAACTTCCGGAAGCATTTCAATATTTGATTCAATCTGACAGAGTCGTTTTATCTCCACACATTGCTGGCTGGACTCATGAGAGTAATGAGAAGATTGCAAGGGTGTTGGCTGAGAAAATTTTAGCGCTATAACGGCTTCACCACCAACTGCACAGTATACCTACTCTTCACTTCCAATAACACTTTTTTATCAATTGTAACTCTATCAATTGTTGCTTGGTCGTAGTAACGGATAGTAATTAATTCCAGATTATCGTTATACAATACGCGATATTGTTTTTGAAGTGTTTTGATTAAATCAGGAAGTTTACGCTCATCAGCATCCACACTCACCGAAAAGCTGATGGCAGAATTTTGCATCACATTTACTTTCACTTGTTTTTCTGCAAATAAATTAAAAATGTTACTGAAATTTTCTTCCGCAATAAATGAAAAATCTTTTGGAGAAATAGAAATCAACACTTGATTCACTTTAAAAATAAAACAAGGAATAGGAAGAGGTGATTGTATTTCATTAATGATGGTTCCTTTTTCAGAAGGATTCAAAAATGATTTTACTAAAAGTGGAATTTTTTTATTCTGTAATGGTTTAATTGTTTTAGGGTGAATTACCGTAGCTCCGTAATAAGCCAACTCAATTGCATCCTGGTAAGAAATCTGTTCTAACTTTTTTGTTTCATCAAACCACTTCGGGTCGGCATTCAATACGCCCGGAACATCTTTCCAAATCGTTACACTTTCTGCATTGGTTGTATAAGCCAATATCGCTGCAGTATAATCCGAGCCTTCTCTTCCCAATGTTGTAGTGAAATTTTCAGAAGTGCCACCAATAAATCCTTGCGTGACTATTATTGCTCCGTTTTTTATTTCTGAAACTAAATGTTGATCGACTAAAGATTGAGTTAATTCCCAATCTACTTTTCCTTCTCTATAAGTATTATCTGTTTGAATAAAATCACGCACATCTTTCCACTGACTGTTTAACCCCACTTCTTTTAAATAAGCATGAACAATTTTTGTAGAAATAATTTCGCCCATGCTTACAATCTTATCGTACTCATAATTGTAATTTTCTGTTGGTGTATCATCAACAGCCCAATCCAGCTCCACAAAAGTATTACTGATTTCATTATAAATCGGATGATTTTTAGAAGGAAATAATTCTCCGATAATATCAAAGTGATATTTTTTTATTTCAGCTAATACTTTTGAAGCATCTTCTTTTCCATTAGCGACATTTTTTGCAGGATAAAAAATTGCATCGGTTAAACGCTCTAAAGCATTGGTAACTTTTCCCATAGCAGAAATCACCACCAAAATATTTTCTTTTGGGAATAACTTTAAAATTTCCGCTACATTTTTTACAGCTTTTGCATCTTTTACTGATGCACCACCGAATTTAAAAACCTTCATTTTGTGATTAACCTTATTTTAATGCTTTTCAATTAGTAGACAATAGACAAAAAAATAAGTAGACAAATTGTTCTTTATAAATTTTCCTTGTCTACTTTTTCCTTCTTTTTGTTTTTTCTTGTCTATTGTCTACTGATTATAAATTCTACTTTCTATTCTACTTCTTTGTCACTTGTTCTCGACTCCGCTCGAACTGACTGACATTGAATTGTCTACTTAAAGTAATTCTGAATCTGCTCTCCACTCAACTTACAATTTACCCACTCGGAATCAAAATGCGAATCTAATTTCTCGTAAAATTTAATAGCTGGTTCATTCCACTCTAAAACTTGCCATTCCATTCTTCTTGCATTCATTGCCTTAGCAACTTTCACAACAGGATCGAAGAGTTTTTTTCCTATTCCGTGTTTACGATAAGATTCCGTTACAATTATATCTTCTAAAAATACACATTTACCTTTCCAGGTCGAATATTTGATGTAATAAAGCGAAATCCCAACTATCTTTTCTCCGTCTTCAGCAACAAAAAATCTGAAAACTGGGTTTTCTCCAAAACCGTCTCTTTCCATTTCAGCTATTGTTACTGCTACTTCCAAGGGTGCTTTTTCATAGGCTGCAAGTTCCTTAATCAGTCCCAATACTTGTGGCAGGTCATCTTTCAGTCCTTTTCTAATGCTAATATTCATGGTCACAAAGTTATTTAATTCTTTGGTTTTTATCATCCAAAATTATTGCGATATTTGTGTAAATTCAAAATAAACAAACTATGAGCAGAGTTAAAACGTTAGGACAATTTATTATTGAAAAACAAGCTGATTTTCCCTACGCAAAAGGCGAATTATCAAGGCTTTTGAGAGATATTGCCATAGCATCAAAAATCGTAAATCGTGAGGTTACAAAGGCCGGATTGGCTGATATTTTAGGGGATGCAGGCGAAATCAATGTTCAGGGTGAAAATGTGAAGAAATTGGACGTTTTTGCCAATGAGCAGTTTATTGCTGCTTTAAGTGTGGGTGGAGAATGTTGTGCTATTGCTTCTGAAGAAAACGAAGACATTATTATTATAGATAACGAAGTTTCTAAAAATGCCAAATATGTTGTGGCAATGGATCCTTTGGATGGTTCTTCTAATATTGATGTGAATGTTTCTATTGGAACCATTTTCTCCATTTATAGAAGAACTTCATTGACTGGTCCGGGCACATTAGAAGATTTTATGCAACGTGGAACCGAACAAATTGCTGCCGGATATGTTATTTATGGTTCTTCTTGTATGATGGTTTACACAACAGGAAAAGGCGTAAACGGATTTACATTAGATCCATCTATCGGAGAATTTTGTTTGTCGCATCCAAACATGCAAACTCCAAAACAAGCAAAAACATATTCTATCAACGAAGGAAATTATGTTCATTTCCCTGAAGGAGTAAAAAAATACATTAAATATTGTCAGGAGGAAGACGATGCAACCAATCGCCCATACTCTTCCCGTTATATTGGTTCAGGTGTTGCTGATATTCACAGAAATTTAATTACTGGCGGAGTTTATATTTATCCAACAACAGCAAAATCTCCGAAAGGAAAATTACGTTTATTATACGAGTGCAATCCATTAGCATTTATTTTAGAACAAGCTGGAGGAAAAGCAACAGATGGTTTCAAACGCATTATGGAATTAGATCTGAAAGAATTGCACCAGCGCACACCATTATTTTTAGGTTCAGCTGATATGGTTGATTTGGCCGGTGATTACATGAAAAAATATTCGTTGGCTGAAAAAGTTTAGTTTCTCGACTCCGCTCGAAATGACAACACAACTGTCATCTCGACCGAAGTGGGGAGATCTAATTGAGCATTATATAATACGGTCGGTTGACCGATGAAGTGAGTAAGGAAGATATATTACGGAAGTACGGAGAGTCAACTAACAATTCTTCACTAATACAAGAATTGACTGGGAATGCTACGCGCGTTCAGCTAAAAAACGTTATCGGTTCGGGAGCTTCTTTCATTGCTGCTACAGCTTATCAGCACATTCACAAAACAAATTTATTTATTCTTGCCGACAAAGAAGAAGCTGCTTATTTTTTCAACGACTTAGAAAATTTATTGGGCGAACAAAATGTTTTGTTCTTTCCTGCATCGTATCGTATGCCCTACGAACATGAAGAAATTGACAATGCCAATATTTTATTGCGGGCAGAAGTATTGAATAAAATCAATACTGGTAAAAAACATATTTGCATCGTTACTTATCCCGAAGCACTAACCGAAAAAGTTGTCACAAAAACTCATCTTACTAAAAACACCTTAGCATTAAAACAAGGTGAAAAAATTTCTATTGAATTTATTATCGATGTTTTAAATGAATACGGATTTGAGCGTGCTGATTATGTTGTGGAACCTGGACAGTTTTCTGTGCGTGGTGGAATAGTTGATATTTTTTCTTTTTCTAATGAATACCCTTATCGTGTTGAATTTTTAGGAAATGATGTTGATTCCATCAGAAGCTTTGATCCAATAACACAATTGTCGGTACACAAAGTTGCTTTTTGCAACATCATTCCAAATGTGCAAACAAAATTATTGCAGGAAAGCCGGCAAACATTTTTTGACTTTATTCCTGAAACTTCTGTTATTTGGTTCAAACATTTTCAATTAACGCTTGACAGAATTGAAAAAGCATTTGATTTGGCTGAAACCTGCTTCAATAAGCTGGAATCGGTGATTGAACAATTGCCTCCGGATGAATTATACATTCACAAAGATGTTTTCAGTAAACAAGTTTTAGGATTTCCTGTTGTTGAATTTGGGAATCATTTTTCTTTAGCTCCGACTAAAACCATTACTTATAATTTTTCTCCGCAACCAAGCTTTAATAAAAATTTTACTTTTTTGTTAGACAACTTAAATGCAAATACAAAAAACGGGTACGAGAATATCATCTTTGCGGAAAATCACAAACAGGTAGAACGACTTTATGCAATATTTGAAGATATTGGGAAAGGAGTAAAAAAAGAATCTAACACACTTCCATTCATTGAAGGCTGGGCACCATTTCATGAAGGATTTATCGATAACGATTTAAAACTTGCCTGTTATACCGATCACCAGATTTTCGACCGCTACCACCGCTTCCGTTTGAAAAGTAGTTTTTCAAAAAAGAATGAAGCACTTACATTAAAAGAACTCAAAGGATTAAATCCGGGAGATTACATAACGCACATCGATTATGGTGTTGGTCGTTATGGAGGATTGGAAACCATTGAAGTGAATGGTAAAACGCAGGAAACGATTCGGCTTGTTTACAAAGATTACGATATTGTAAACATCAGCATTCATTCTTTACATCGAATTGCAAAATATTCGGGCAAAGAAGGTGCTGAACCAAAAATAAATAAACTCGGCACAAATACCTGGGCAACACTAAAACAAAAAACCAAGAAAAAAGTAAAAGAGATTGCCTACGATTTAATTCAACTCTACGCAAAACGAAAAGCATTAAAAGGTTTTCAATTTAGTCCGGACACTTATTTACAAAATGAGTTGGAGGCATCTTTTATTTATGAAGATACTCCAGATCAAATTAAATCCACTGCCGATGTCAAAAAAGACATGGAGAGTGAATGGCCAATGGACAGACTTGTTTGCGGAGATGTAGGATTTGGAAAAACAGAAGTAGCAGTGCGTGCTGCATTTAAAGCAGTCTGCGATAGTAAACAAGTTGCCATTTTAGTTCCAACTACTATTCTTGCCTTGCAACATTTCAAAACATTTAAAGAACGATTAAAAGATTTGCCTTGTACTGTAGATTATATCAATCGTTATCGTTCTGCGAAGCAACAAAAAGAAACGTTGGAAAAAGTTGCTGAAGGGAAAGTGGATATTTTAATCGGAACTCATGGCATTGTTGGGAAAGGTGTAAAGTTTAAAGACCTTGGATTGATTATTATTGACGAAGAACAAAAATTTGGTGTTGGTGTAAAAGATAAATTGAAAACCATCAAAACAAATGTTGATACGCTTACATTGACAGCTACTCCTATTCCACGCACTTTGCAATTTTCAATGATGGGTGCAAGAGATTTGTCAGTTATCAATACACCTCCACCCAATCGTTATCCTGTACAAACAGAGTTGCATACATTTAATGAAGAAGTTATCCGTGATGCTGTTTCGTTTGAAATTTCCCGTGGCGGACAAGTATTTTTTGTACACAACAGAGTACAAAATATAATGGAAGTAGCTGGGATGATTCAGAGATTATGTCCGGATGCAAAAGTAGCAATTGGTCACGGACAATTAGAAGGAGATAAATTAGAACAAGTGATGATGGATTTTGTAGATGGTGAATATGATGTTTTGGTTGCCACAACAATTATTGAAGCAGGATTAGATATTTCAAATGCTAATACAATTATCATCAATCAAGCTCACATGTTTGGTTTGAGTGATTTGCATCAGATGCGTGGTCGCGTTGGTCGTTCCAACAAAAAAGCATTTTGTTATTTATTGACGACTCCTGTTTCATTATTAACAGCAGAAGCACGCAAACGATTAAAAGCAATCGAAGAATTTTCAGATTTAGGAAGCGGATTCAGTATTGCAATGCGTGATTTGGATATTCGTGGCGCAGGAAATTTATTGGGTGGCGAGCAAAGTGGTTTCATAAACGAAATTGGTTTTGAGATGTATCAGAAAATTTTGGATGAAGCCATTATGGAATTACGGATGGAACACGAAGAGTTACGTGATACAAATGTTGGAGGTTCTCAAAAATATACACAGAAACAACACAGTCAGTACATTTCCGATTGTGTCATCGATACCGATATGGAAATATTAATTCCAGATGAGTACGTAAACAACATTACGGAGCGATTGAATTTATACAGAGAACTCGATGATTCAAACAATGAAGAGTCTTTAACAAAATTTGAAGCACAACTAAAAGATAGATTTGGTCCTGTTCCAGAACAAGCATTGGAATTGATTCACACCATTCGTTTACGTTGGCTGGCTATGGATATTGGTTTTGAAAAACTGATTTTAAAAAACAATCGCATGGTCGGTTATTTTCTTCAAAACCAAAAATCACCTTATTATCAAAGTGAAACATTTACTAAGGTGTTAAAATTTGTTCAGCACAACGGACGCGTATGCAAAATGAAAGAGAACAATGGAAAATTGAGCCTGACATTTGAAAACATTAAAACTATAGATGATGCTATTCTTGTCTTAAGACCAGTGGCAATGTAATTCACCTACTTAATCAAAATTTTTGCTTTTTTTAATATTTAGATTATATTTGGTTAGTTAACGAGCCAATGAAAAAAATCAAAATTACTCTCCTTTTCATATGTCTATCTGCAAATTTGCTAATCGGCACATTTGTTTATGCTCAGTCTACGAAGAAAGATTCACTTTTATCAGAGCTCAAAAAAAATAAATCTAGTTTCAGTAACATTTCAGGAGAAGACACAATCAAAATAGAACTTCTTAATGACCTCTCTTGGGAATATTACAAGTGTTATAAAACCGATTCGGCTTTGTACTATGGAAATGCATCCTTGGAACTTGCCACAGCCATTTTAAATTCTATTAAAAATAATTCAAGCACTTCGGAAAAATCATTGACTATTTTGAAAACGGCACAAAAGGGAGTTACTGCTTCCTGTCAAAGCCTAGGCAATATTTATCGGGAACAAGGAGATCCGGCAAAAGCGTTGGAATACTATTTAAAAGCATTAAAAGCAAGTGAAGAAATAGGAAATAAAAAAGGGATGGCAATATCGTATAGCTATATTGGAAATGTTTATCAAGACCAGGCCAACTACTCCCAAGCCTTAGAATACTATCTAAAAGCATTAAAAATAGATGAGGAGATTGGAAATAAAAAAGGAATGGCTGTCCGTTTTACCAATATAGGAAATATCTATTTTTCTCAGGAGGACTATCCTAAAACATTGGATTATTATTTTAAGGCTTTAAAAATAAACACAGAGATTGGCAGAAAAAACAGTATTGCAATCAACTATGGCAACATTGGAGGCGTATACCATAAACAATCTGATTACACAAAAGCGCTGGAATACTATTTCGAAGCACTTAAAATGTTCCAGAAATTAAAGAACGGTGAAGGCAAAGCCATAAGTATGGGCAATATTGGAAGTGCTTACAAAGATCAGGTTGATTCAAGAAAAGGTGCTGGACTAAGCAAAGATTCTATACAGCATGGATATTACACAGCATTGGATTATTATTTAAAGGCGTTGAAAATAGATGAGGACTTAGGAAATAAAAACAATGTTGCAAGACGGCTTACTAATATTGGTTCACTGTTAACTTCTTTAGGAAAATACAATGAAGCATATACTAGCATATATAAAGCTCTTGCTATTTCTGATAGCCTTGGCGCAATGGATATTGTAAAAGAAAGCTATGAAGGATTGAGTACTCTTTACGAAAAATCTAATATTAGCTTGCCAGATAGCATTGGCGGTAAAATGCTCAACAAAGAAGAAATGCGCCTCAAGGCATTGTATTATTTAAAAAATTACATCAAAGTGCGCGATTCACTTTTCAGCGAAGAGAATCAAAAACAACTTGTGCAAAAGGAAATGAATTTTAATTTTGAAAAAAAAGAAGCTGCAACAAAAGCAGAACAAGCTAAAAAAGATGCAATAGCAAAAGAAGAATTAAAACAAAAGGAGCAGCAACGAAATTATTTTATTCTAGGATTCGCATTAGTAGCAGTGTTAGCAGTATTCATTTTTAGAAGTTACAGACAAAAACAGAAGGCAAATGAAATTATTTCCGAACAAAAATCTTTAGTAGAAGAAAAACAAAAAGAAATTCTTGATTCCATTCATTACGCAAAGAGAATTCAAAAATCACTCTTACCTACAGAAAAATATATAGATAAAACGTTGAAACGACTTTTGAAGTAAATAAAATTTATAACTTCAAAGGAGTATAATTATATGGCAAACACTTATTCACAAATCTACATTCATGCCGTTTTTGCAGTAAAAGGTAGAGAAAACATTATCAACAATAAATTTAAAGATGAACTATACAAATACATCTGTGGTATTGTAACAAACAACAAAGAAAAAGTTTATGCAATAAATGGAATGCCTGACCATCTTCACGTTTTATTAAGCATTAAACCTAATTGTTTGCTTTCTGATTTAATGAGAGACATCAAAGCTGGTTCATCAAAATGGATAAACGAAAAAAAATTTGTCGCAGGAAAATTTCAGTGGCAAGAAGGGTTTGGCTCCTTCTCAGTTTCTCAATCACAATTAGACAAAGTAATAGCATATATAGATAATCAAGAAAATCATCACAAGAAAAAGTCATTCAAAGAAGAATATATTGAATTTCTAAAATCGTATAAAATCGAATACGATGATAAATATGTGTTTGACTGGATTGAATGACCAACACAAATCAAAAATCCCCGGAGGGGATAAATAGTAATAGCAGAAAGAGGCAATCAATTCCTAACAAAGCTCCGTAGGAGCGACATAGAGTCGGGAGAAATGTCGCTCCTACGGAGCTTGGGTTGTTGGTCAGAATATTTTTATTATTACTATTAAACTCCTACGGAGTTAAATGTGAAAATAAATTTCTATTTAAATATCAGCTTCCCTTTTGCAATAATTTTATTTTCAGCATCAATAGTATAAAAATACATGCCGTTTGATAATTGATTTCTATTAAAACTCACTTCTAGTCCAGAAAAATCCTTACTACTAATTTTTTTACCTGTTACATCAAAAATATTTAATACCCCTTTTTTCAGTTCAGTTGAAAGTGAAAAAGTTGTTCCTGATGATGCAGGATTAGGATAAACAAACACTTCATTATTAATTAAGTACTGCTCCATTCCATTTGTAGATGGGACAGAATCAACACAATAAATAGAATCCAACATAATTAAATTGCTATAACTAACTGAAATATTATTAACAATACAATTGGATGAAATACTCACATGCGGAGTAATGATTGGAACAACATTTTGAATAACACTAGAAATAGACGTATCAGAAATACACCCGTTTATTATTCCTAAGTTATTTGATTTTATTACAAAAGGCTGCTGATAAGCCAATGAAATTTGCTTTTGAATAAATCCAACCTCTATATATCCAGAATCTTTTGTCTCAATAAGTCTGTATGGATATGCAAAATAATTTTGCTCATATAATTTTCCCCAAATAATAGCTCCACTATCATCCAATTTCATCATTCCAAAAGATTTTTGCGTCCCATTTACTCCTTCCGGTTCAAAAGAAGTAATATAATTGCCATCTGAAGTTCTATTTATTGAAATAAATTCTTCCGCATCTGAAATTGTTGGAGTCACATATTTTTTTGCCCATAAAAAATTATAACTGCTATCTAATGCCATTAAAAATGGGCGAAGACTACCTAAACCACTAAACGATCCAACAGAACCCGCAATTAGATATCCGCCATTATTATATCGAGTAACTGTAGGTAAAAATAACCAGTCTGAGTATGAAATATTTTTTGAAACTAAAATGTTCCCATTATTATCAAAAACACTAAATCTTCCATAGTCTCCTGAAGGACCCGATGAACCAAGAGTTACATATTTATTCGGATAAACTTCTTTAACACAATAATTCGCACTAAATGTAGAATCTCCATAAAATTTATTCCACAGCAAATTTCCATTAAGATCTACTTTAATAGTATATGCTGTTGCTCCTGCACCTGAGCTTTCATAGCTTTCTGTCCACCCAGTAGCCAAAATGTTATTATCCGAAGTTAAATCAACAGACCACGAAAGGTCTACTTCAAGGCCTCCATAGCTTTTGCTCCACAAAATTGTACCTGAAGAGTTTGTTTTCAAAATTATTAAATTTATATCTGTGCCTCCTGTGGTATCAGGGCCAGAGCCAGACACATATATATTACCTGCTAAATCAATAGTTAAATCTCGAAAAGCAAAATTCCATGGATGTGGAAATTCCTTGTACCAGAGAGAAGATCCATCCTTTGATAATTTCAAGAGAAAATTTCCTGCTAGATATCCCAAACTATCATAATAAGACCCACAAATAATATATCCTTCATCTGACGATTGTTTTACACTTGTTGCATATCCACCAAATGGCAAATCAATAATTTTCTTGAAAGTGTAATCGCTTTGAGAAAATATGATATTGTTTATAAAAGAAATAAAAAATATGAGTGTAATTTTTTTCATCATACTAAAGGTAATCAATTATACTTGTTTCTATTAATTTAAATCCCCCTGTATCTTTTTCCTTTCCTCTGCATTATGACGCCATAAGTGTTATAAACCTCTAAAACTTAGTCGTATGAAAAAGAGTATAAACATTGTGGGATTCATAGCAGCATTGCTAATGTTCACATCACTAGTAACAAAAATCAATCATCTACCGGGAGCAGGAATTGCTATGGCAATGGCAGGATTTGCTTTAAGCATTTACTTACCCTTCTTTTTATTATACAAACCCGGTGAAGCATCCGATACCGGAAAAAATGTAGCAGGGGTTATTGGAGCAATTTCTGCTTCGGTAATTAATTTAGGTATAACATTTAAGTTTCAACATTGGCCAGGTGCGGGTGTGATGATTGTTTTAGGTATCAGCACTTTTGCCTTGGTGTTTATTCCAATGCTTTTAAGAAAAAAATTAAAAGGAGAAGAATCGGAACGCAAAACATTGATGAATACTTTAGGTGCAAGTGGATTAACTGTATTTGCTTTGGGTATTTTATTTAAAATTCAACACTGGCCTGGAGCAGCAATTATGTTGGGAATAAGTGTCTTTCTTTTATTCTTCGGATATTTTTTAATGTATATGTCGGATAAAACAATTAATGCAGAAGAAAAAACCAGCTATTTAAGAAAAGCATTTTTATCTGTTATTATAGGTTGTATGGTTACCACTTTAATTATGCTTTCGTTGAACAAACCCTTAGTGAAACAAAACTCTGGGCAGGAAGTAGCGGAAGTGGCAGACAGTAGACAGTAGACAAAATTTAAAAAAATATAGCTTAAATAAAAAAGGTCAAACTTAAATGTTTGACCTTTTCTTTATTTTTTACTTGTATATTGTCGACTGATTTATTTGTCTACTGAATTATCCCATACTATTTGCAATAGCACTAAACGTTACATCGTTTTTGCCTAACTTGGAAATAATTTTCATGTGAGATATGAATGCTTTTCCAAAAGTTTCATTATAGATATACGGAACTCCAAATTCTTTTGCGGTCGCTTCTACTATAGGGGCAATTTTCGGATAATGAACATGACAAATTCGAGGGAATAAATGATGCTCTGTTTGATAATTCAAGCCACCAACATAATAAGTAATCAACCAGCTTCCTCTTGAAAAATCGGCTGTTGTTTCCATTTGGTGAATTGCCCATTCGTTTTCTATATTTCCCTTTTCATCAGGTTTAGGAAATTTAGCGTCTTCAACAACATGCGCCAACTGAAAAACAATACTCAAAATTAAGCCTGCAATAGCATGCAATGTTAAAAACCCAATTAATACATGCACCCACGATATATTCAAAATCAGTACAGGTAAAACCAACATATATGTAAAATAGACAGCTTTCCAGAAAATCAATTTTAAAAAAGTAATCCATTTTTGACCCTTACTATCGCGATGGCTACCATCATTATTAAAATCAAAAAATTGAACCAAATCCTTTCCTGTCGTCCAATAAAGTGTCATAATAGAATAGAAGAAAAACACATAAAATACTTGAAAACGTTGAATTGGTTTATGTTCTCCCACAGGAGAAAAACGCATAATCACTTTATTATCTATGTCACGATCGTGCTCATAAATATTTGTGTATGTATGGTGCAAAACATTGTGCTGGGTGCGCCAGTTACGGTTATTTCCACCAACTAAAGTAAGCGAAAAAGCTACTAATTTATTGATTACAGGATTGGCAGAATAAGCATCGTGGTTAGCATCGTGCATTACACTCATTCCTATTCCGGCAAGCCCAAAACCCATTATAGCAGCACAAATCCACATAGCCCACAATGGTAAGATTTGAGAATATATAAGAGCTACAGGAACAAAATACAAGGAAAGCATAACAATGGTTTTGAAAACCATATTTACATTGGAATGTTGAGAGATGTTGTTATCAATAAAGTACTGGTCAACGCGAGTTTTTAGGGTACTATAAAATTGGGTTTTATCCTTATTTATAAACTTAATCTTCTGTTTCATTCAATGGGAATTTGGGGGCGAAGGTACTCAAAATATGTCTTATATATCCAAAATTTCGACTAAGGTCGATTTTAGGCTATAAATTCAGGTCCATTCTCTTGTAAAAGAACAACATAGATATAAGAAAGAAGACCGAAAAGAAGATTCCAAGGTAGTTCAAATCATTCACAACAAAAAGTACAGATTCCTTCACAAAAAACGTGATGGCAAAGAGCTGTACACCCCATTTTTTCATGTGCCACACGCCTATATAGGATATAAAGCTACATGCCACAATCAACCCAAACAAAGCCGGGTACCAATCTCCCATCTTTTTGATAGATGGTGAAAATACCGAGGGAAAACTGAATACAATCCAGATAAATCCCAGAATACAGATGATTCGGATTAGGACTGGGCGTTTTACTGTTGCTTGCATTAGCAATTGGTGATTTGGAGAATTGGCGAATTGGAGATTTTTAATCTGTCTACTCACCAAATCTTATTCATTAAATATACTATTACCTATAAATTGACTTATTTCATTACTATATCAACCTTCCTTCTCTATTTCTCTAATTCTACAATTCTCTAATTTGACCTGATCGCCTCCACAGGATCCAGCTGCGATGCTCCATATGCCGGTACAAATCCTGAAATTACTCCTATTAATATAGAAATGGTGAATCCCAAAATTACATTTGATTTACTTAATACAATCTCCATTCCTATTGAATCTCCGGCCACCAAAGTCAGTAGGAATACAATCAAGAGTCCAATCGTTCCTCCTATCAACGATAAAAATATAGCTTCAAACAAAAACTGAGAAAGGATAAAATAATTTTTAGCTCCTAGCGACTTCTGAATTCCTATAATATTAGTACGTTCCTTAACAGAAACAAACATGATATTGGCAATTCCAAAACCGCCCACCAAAATTGAAAAACCTCCGATTACCCAACCTACAACTCCTACTACTCCAAACAAACTGTCGAATTGGTTAGAAATTAAACTGGTTTGATTAAGGGCAAAATTATCGTCCGAACGTGGCTTTAGTTTTCTTATAGAACGCATCAACCCAGTTAACTCATCAATCAAATCATCATTACTGACACCTGGTTTGGCTCTTACTAAAATTTGCGGGTCCAAATCTTCATTCCTTATGTCTACCAAAGTCCTGGCATAATTAATAGGAACCAACACTTCTGTATCTACACTTCCTCCTAAAATACTTTCTCCTTCTTTCTTGAAAACACCTATCACCATTACTTTTGCTCCGTTAATTTTCACCATTTCACCAATTGGGGTTTGATGAGGAAACAAAGCCTTGGCAAGCACATCACCAATCACAGCAACTGGTCGACCCGATGCTGATTCGATATCTGTAAAATAACGCCCTTCAGCGATTTCAAAATTTTTCACTCTGTCGTACTGATGTGAAGCACAATTAATATTTACTCTTTCGATGCTATTGCTTTTGTATTTAATTGTTATCCGAGAACTGATTAAAAAAGCTGCAGATTGCGCACCATCGCACTTTTCAAGGATTTTGTTCAATTCAGGATAATCTGGAACAGGACGGTTCATATACTTCCACCAAGGGTAATCAGGACCGAAAGTCCATGGCCATTTTTGGACAAACACCACATCATCTCCAAGGCTTTGAACACTTTTGCGGAGATTTTGTTCCAATGAATCAACAATGGTAAATACTATTATAATGGCAAAAATACCAATGGTGATACCCAAAAGCGAGAGAATCGTTCTCAATTTATTTGTCACCAGCGAATTAATGGCAAACGAAATACTTTCTTTTATTAAACCAAAAATGATCATCAAAAAATGGGTTGAAGAAATACAAATGTACCAAAAAAAATTGCGGGAAAACTTGGAAAAATTTTGAAGTCGGAAAAGCGTTGAAAATGGCGTTATTAACAAAAAAAACATTTATCAACAAAGTTCGTATAAGACTCCAAAGCGCATAAAAATTAATACTTTTGCAATACAAAATTAACATCGGTTATGAGTGGTACGAAAAAGATAAAAAATGCACTTATTTCGGTGTATTACAAAGATAATTTAGAGCCTGTTATTCATCAACTAAATGCTTTAGGAGTAAAAATATTCAGTACAGGTGGCACACAAGAATTTATTGAAAAGCTTGGTGTTGCTGTTACTCCGGTTGAATCACTAACATCTTATCCTTCCATTTTAGGCGGAAGAGTAAAAACATTGCACCCCAAAATTTTTGGCGGAATCCTTAGCAGAAGAGAACTACAAAGTGACATCGACCAGTTAGAAGAATATGAAATTCCGGAAATCGATTTAGTGATTGTGGATTTGTATCCTTTCGAAGAGACTGTTAAATCAGGTGCTGCAGAGCAAGCAATAATTGAAAAAATCGACATCGGAGGAATTTCTTTGATTCGTGCTGCTGCAAAAAATTTCAAAGATGTAGTAATTGTTTCTTCAAAAAACGAATACACATATTTACACGATAATATTTTAGTTTCTCAAAAAGGCAGCTCTACTTTAAACGACAGAAGACATCTTGCAACTTGTGCTTTTAATGTTTCATCACATTACGATACAGCCATCTTTAATTATTTCAACGGAGAAAACACAGTTGCATTCAAACAAAGTATTCAAGATGCACAAGTTTTACGCTATGGCGAAAACCCACATCAGAAAGGCGTTTTCTATGGCAACCTTGATGAGATGTTTACTAAATGGAATGGAAAAGAATTATCCTACAATAATTTATTGGATGTAGATGCTGCAGTAAGTTTGATTTCAGAATTTACGGATACCACATTCGCAATTTTAAAACACAACAATGCTTGCGGAATTGCTTCTCGTCCAAAATTAGTTGATGCTTATCTTGCAGCATTGGCGGGTGATCCAACAAGTGCATTTGGTGGCGTATTAATTACCAACAGAGAAATTGATATTGCTACTGCAGAAGAAATTCATAAATTATTTTGCGAAGTAATTATTGCTCCGGCTTATGATGTAAAAGCAATTGAATTATTAAAATCAAAACCAAACAGAATTATTCTTCAGCAAAAAAATGTGAAGCTTGCAAAAAAATCATTCCGCACATTATTGAATGGAGTAATTGAGCAAGACAAAGATTTAAAAACAGAAACAAACACCAATATGCAAACGGTTACCAAAACATCACCATCAAGTGATGAGTTGCGTGATTTGGAATTTGCAAATAAAATTGTGAAGCACACAAAATCAAATACTATTGTGCTTGCAAAAAACAATCAATTGCTTGCAAGTGGCGTTGGACAAACATCTCGTGTAGATGCGCTACAACAAGCAATTGTGAAAGCAAACAATTTTGGTTTCGATTTAAAAGGCTCAGTGATGGCATCCGATGCATTTTTTCCGTTCCCGGATTGCGTTGAAATTGCACACAAAGCAGGAGTTACATCTGTTATTCAACCGGGCGGTTCTATCAAGGATAAAGATTCAATTGCATATTGTGATGCAAACGGAGTAAGTATGGTGATGACAGGAACACGACATTTTAAACATTAAAAAAGTAACTAGGTGATTAAGTAACTAGGTAACTAGGAAAAAATATTATAAAGAATTTTATCTAATTGAACTATGGGTTTATTTAATTTTTTAACACAAGAAATTGCGATTGACTTAGGAACAGCCAACACGCTTATTATTCATAACGATAAAGTGGTGGTTGACGAACCAAGTATTGTGGCAGTCGATCGTATGAGTGGGAAAGTAATTGCTGTTGGAAAGCAGGCGATGCAAATGCATGGGAAAACACATGAGAACATCAAAACCATTCGTCCTTTGAAAGACGGAGTAATTGCGGATTTCCACGCTGCTGAACACATGATTCGCGGAATGATAAAAATGATCAATCCGGGAAGAAGATTATTTCAACCATCTTTAAAAATGGTAATTTGTATTCCTTCAGGAATCACGGAAGTTGAGAAGCGTGCCGTACGTGATAGTGCTGAACATGCTGGCGGAAAAGAAGTTTATTTGATTCATGAACCAATGGCTGCGGCAATCGGAATTGGAATTGATGTGGAAGAGCCGATGGGAAATATGATCATTGATATTGGTGGTGGTACAAGTGAAATTGCCGTTATCGCATTGGGTGGAATTGTTTGTGATAAATCCATCCGTATCGCAGGTGATGAATTTACTTCCAACATTGAAGAGTATATGCGTAGACAACATAATATTTTAATTGGTGAACGTTCTGCAGAAAGAGTAAAAATTGAAGTGGGTGCTGCCATGACAGAGATAGATAATCCTCCACCAGATTATGCAGTTCACGGAAGAGATTTGATGACTGGTATTCCAAAAGAAATTTATGTTTCGTATGTCGAAATTGCACATGCACTTGACAAATCTATTTCAAAAGTGGAAGAAGCAATTTTAAATGCATTGGAGATGACACCTCCGGAGCTTTCTGCCGACATTTTCAGAACAGGAATTTATTTAGCTGGTGGTGGTTCTATGTTGCGAGGATTAGATAAACGTATTTCGTTAAAAACAAAATTACCAGTTCACATTGCCGAAGATCCACTAAGAGCTGTTGCACGCGGGACAGGTATTGCGTTGAAGAACGTTACCAAATTCCCATTCTTGATGAAATAAAAAATAATTTGATAATTACTCGATTTGAAAATTTGAAAATTAACATTGGTACATTTTCAAATTTTCAAATTTTCAAATTCAAAAAATGCGCAACCTCGTTGAGTTTATTACAAAAAATTATTTTTTCTTTTTGTTTCTGTTTCTTGAAACATTTTGCATTTATATTTTAGTACAAAACAATAAATTTCAACGCGCTAGTTTTGTAAATTCTTCCAATCAGGTTTCAGCATCTGTATTAAGCACCTCTGAAAATATTCAACAGTATTTTTATTTAAAAACGGAGAATGAAAGATTAGCAAAAGAAAATGCTGAACTACACTCGCATGATTTACTTTCTTTTTCTAAACTGGTGAATGGCGAATACCTTGTTAGTGATACTGTATATAAACAAAAGTATACGTATACCAATGCAACTGTTGTTAACAATTCTACCAACAGAAGAAACAATTATTTAACCCTGGATAAAGGTTCCAAACAAGGCATTACAAACAAAATGGGTGTAACTTCCAGCTCTGGTGTTGTTGGAATTGTAGAAAATGTTTCTGAAAATTTTTGTACGGTAAAATCACTTTTGCACAGTAATACCATAATCAATTCGAAATTAAAAAAAGATGGCTCATTTGGTCCGCTAAGTTGGGACGGAGAAAGTTTTGAGTTTGCAACCTTAAATGACATTCCAACACACGTCCGCTTAATTAAAGGCGATACGGTTGTTACAAGCCAATACACAAAAATGTTTCCCGAAAATATTTTGATTGGAACAGTAGATAGTTATTACAGAGAATCTACAAAACCTTTTTATACAGTTAAAATAAAATTATCTACCGATTTCAAAAAATTGTCACATGTCTATATTGTTGACAATAAATTAAGAGCAGAACAAGAAGAGTTAGAGAAAAAAACCGAGGCAGGAAATAAATAAAAAATGACGAATACCATCATTAGAAATATCATACGCTTTTTTGTACTTGTATTAGTACAAGTACTCGTTGTGAAAAATATTGAACTCGGACGATTTATAAATCCTTTTGTATATGTGCTTTTTATTTTAGTATTGCCTTTTGAAACTCCGAAATGGTTATTGCTGGTTTCTTCTTTTTTTCTAGGAATTACAATTGATATGTTTTATGATACATCCGGAATGCATGCTGCAGCTTGTGTTATGATGGCTTATGTCCGTCCGGGTGTTTTAAAATTATTTTCTCCACGCGATGGTTATGAATTTGGAACACAACCAAGTATTCAATATTTAGGAATTCCCTGGTTTCTTTCTTATGCGGGAATTTTGGTATTGATTCATCACCTGATTTTATTCTACATCGAAATTTTCCGCTTCAGCGAATTTTTCTCCACCTTCTTCAGAGTTATTGTCAGCTCCATTTTCACAATGCTGTTAGTTGTTATCAGTCAGTACTTATTTCAACGTAAAAAAGAACAAGAATGAACAACCAGCTGGCCGACAGAAAATTTATTATTATCGGAGTATTTGTATTGGTTGGACTGATATACATCTCACGTTTATTTTATATTCAGGTAGTGGACGATACCTATAAACTGGATGCCCGGAATCAGGCTTTCCGTTATACTACCGAATTTCCCATCAGAGGATATATTTATGACAGAAACAATAAATTGCTAGTATACAATGAAGCGGCTTACGACTTAATGGTTCTTCCTAAAAACGTTAAAAATATTGACACAATGGATTTGTGTGGTTTATTAGGAATTACAAAAGAGCAATTTCTAAAAAAAATGAAGAAGGCGATTCAAGCTCCTAATTCTCCACGCAAAGAATCTGTTTTTGAAAAACAACTTTCACCAAAAGATTACGCATCACTTCAAGAAGTCCTTTATCGCTTCCCGGGATTTTTTGTTCAATCGCGTACACTCAGAAAATATCCTAAAAAAATTGCTGCACACATGTTAGGATATATTGGTGAGGCAGACAAACGAACAACTGAAAAAGATTCTTACTACAGAGAGGGAGATTATTTAGGAATTAGTGGAATAGAAAAAAGTTATGAGAAAGTGTTGCGCGGGAAAAAAGGAATGCACATCATTATGAAGGATGTAAACAACCGTGATATGGGAAGTTATATGAACGGATTGTATGACACAGCTGCCATTTCCGGAAAACCTCTCATAACTACTATTGATGCCGACTTACAAGAATATGCAGAACAGCTAATGCAAAATAAAATTGGTAGCGTAGTTGCAATTGATCCATCTACCGGAGAAATTTTAGCCATTGTTACAAGTCCAACTTACGATCCCAATTTATTTGTAGGAAGAGCAAGAAATAAAAATTTCGCAGAATTATCTTTAGACTCAATCGGTAAGCCATTGTTCAATCGTTCAACAATGGCATCTTATCCTCCCGGTTCAACATTTAAATTAGTAATGGCATTGATTGGGTTGAACGAAGGAGTACTAACTGCTCAAACAAGATATCCTTGTGCAAGAGGTTATCCTCCTTTGGGTGGACGACCAAAATGCCACCCACATGGCTCACCAATGGATTTAGAAGGAGCAATTGGAACTTCTTGCAATTCTTATTTTTCTTATGTTTTTAAAAGTGTAATTGAAGACAAAAAATATCATAACACTTATAAAGCTTATGCCAACTGGCGTGAAATTGCTACCAGTTTTTGTTTAGGAACTAAAACAGGTTCCGATTTAGCAAACGAATTAAGAGGAAACGTTCCAAGTATTGCTTATTACGATAAAGTTTTCGGACAAGGAAGTTGGAAAGCCAGTACGGTTATTTCTTTGGGAATTGGACAAAATGAGTTAGGAATTACACCTTTGCAAAATGCAAACCTTGTAGCAATTATTGCCAACAAAGGCTGGTATTATACACCACATATTGTAAAAGCAATAGACGGAAATCCAAACGATACAATTTTAGATAAGTTTAAAGTAAAACATTATACAAAAATAAAAGACACAGCTATCTACAATGTTGTAATTGCTGGTATGGCAAAAGCGGTGGAAGGCGGAACTGCTGCAGCTTTAAAAATAGAAGGTATTCCTTATTGTGCAAAAACAGGAACAGCACAAAATCCACATGGAAAAGATCACTCTGTATTCGTATGTTTTGCTCCAAAAGAAAATCCTAAAATTGCTATCGGGATTTTAATTGAAAATGCTGGATTCGGTTCTACTTATGCAGGTCCGATCGCAAGGTTAATGATGGAGAAATATTTGAAAGGTGAAATCACCCGTCCCGATTTAGAAAAAAGAATGTTAGAAACCGATTTAATTCATAAAGGAAAAAATGCAGCGGTCGCTGAACAACACTAGTATCTTTTATAATGTGGATTGGATAACAGTCCTCACCTACCTATTATTAATATTAATGGGCTGGCTGAATATTTATGCTGCGGTATATAACGAAGACCATTATGTCATTACAGATATCAGTCAGAAATATGGAAAACAGTTAATTTGGATTGGAACATCATTAATGCTTGCATTGATTATTCTAATCATTGACGAAAATTTTTACACTGCATTCGCTTATTTTATTTTTGGCGCTTTGCTCCTTGCAAATATTGCCGTTCCTTTCCTGGGAAGAGAAGTAAAAGGAAGTAGTTCGTGGTTTCGTTTTGGTGATTTTGGAATTCAGCCGGCTGAATTTATGAAATTTGCAGCAAATCTTGCTCTTGCAAAATTCTTAAGTAATCAGAACATTAAAATTGCAGATTATAAAAATACTTTTATTTCACTTTTGATCATTGGAATTCCTGCCATCATTATTATGAAATTGCAAAATGAAACAGGTTTGGCTATAGTTTTTGCTGCATTCATTTTTATGTTGTATCGTGAAGGATTGTCGGTTAATTATTTATTACTTGGATTTTTGGCAATCATCTTATTCATTTTAGCATTGATGATAAACAATCTATACCTTTTCATTATAATTGGTTCTTTGTGTGCAATTGCGCTTTTGTTTATTAAACGGAATGCAAAAAATTTATTCATAATTGCTGCTATTGGAATTGTTGCCTGCACGATGGTAAGGGGAACAACCTATGTTTATGATCATATGGAAGATCATCAAAAAACACGTATAGATGTTTTGCTAGGAAGAGGAACAGTGAATTTGAAAGACGAAGGATACAATGTAAATCAAGCAAAAATTGCTATCGGCTCAGGTGGGTTTTCAGGAAAAGGATATTTACAAGGAACGCAAACGAAATATAATTTTGTACCGGAACAGGATACTGATTTTATTTTTTGTACTGTTGGCGAAGAGTGGGGATTTCTAGGAAGTACATTAGTAATTATTCTTCAACTCTTTTTAATTATCCGCTTGGTTTTTATGGCGGAACGACAACGTTCTTCTTTCAGCAGAATTTATGGATACGGTGTCGCCTCTGTTTTATTTTTCCATTTAACAGTAAATATCGGTATGACAATCGGACTGGCACCGGTTATTGGAATTCCTTTGCCTTTCTTTAGCTATGGAGGTTCTTCTTTGTGGTCGTTTACTATTTTATTATTTATTTTTATAAAATTGGATTCCAAACGTCTGCAGATTTTGAGGTAGCCATAAGCATTCAGCCCTTACACTTCGACTCCGCTCAGTGTGACGTCAGACTGAGCGGAGTCGAAGGCTTGCTAGTTTTAAAAACAAACTACCCTATCTTCGCTTTTGCTTTTTCTTTTATAATTTCCTGCACACTCCTGTTTTCAATTTTACTTTCCAGCCAGGTAATAATATCAAAATACATAAAAGCCCTCCTTTCGTATTTGTTTTTTTCCAAACCGAGCATTTGTTTTTTCAAATTAACAAATTGCTTTTTTAAATTCAATTCTGATGGATCCAGGAATAAATATCTCAGGAAATTTAAAATGTATTTTTGGTACTGACTCAATTGCCCCTTTTTACCAAAATAACGATACGTAGAACGAATGTTTGATTCAACCAAATAATCGTTCCCAAGCTCAAAATGGCAGACCAATAGAAGAATCCGTGTAAATGAATAAATGTCTTCTCTTAAATCACTCTCTTTTTCATTGTAAATTTTATTCAGCCATTTGATTGCTGTCCGGTAATTTCCACTGCCTATATATAAACAAGCAATTTTATAATACAACAACAGAACCGAATGTTTATCCAGTTTTGGAACAAATTTATTTAACTCACTTTCCAATGCGCCAACTATTCTTGTTCCCGATTTAAATTCACCCAACATAAAATGCCGGTTTATTTCATGAACATAAATAGCTTTGAATAAATTCAAATTAATATTTTCCGTAAGGATCAAACTTTTATCGCGCTTTATGGCAATCAATTGCTTTTGTGTTTCAGCAAATTCTTTGTATTTGTATAGTTTGTTTTGAACAGCCAATAAACTATTGAGAGCTTTAATATACAATTCCAATTTATGCCGTTTCATTTCAGGTTGTTGCTCAAACAAGTCAACCCATTTAATAGCATACTTATACCCGTTAGTAAAATCTTGAATAAAAAAATAATACCCGACAAAAGAATTGTAGAGATACATTTTTTCCTGAAAGGATAAATCTTTTTCGTTGTATTTTGGCAAACTGGAATAGAAAAAATGATTCACTTTTTTCAAATCTTTCTTGCTTCTGCTGAATCCCGTTTGTACATAATAAGAATTCAATCTTAAAGATAAATTAGAAAAAATATTAATGTTTTTTATGCTTTCTGCTACATGGTTGGTTGTATCGATTAAAACACCTACCCGCAGTTCATTTCCTGATTCCAATGTTTTTGGGATAACCAGTTTTTCTAATTCCAAAATTTCCAAAAGCAAAACCGAACGGTCATTTTCCATTGCCATTGCTTTTGCTTTGTCGATCATCTTAACACATTCTTTGTACAAACATTTATTATATAAGATACGTGAATAATCCAGCAATTCGGTAATCTTAATATTTTCCAGATTAGAACTATTACAGAGTTTTGTAGTTTTTAAAAGCTGATAGTATAAATGCGCCTTAAGATTAGAAAACTGAACCGGATTTAGTTGTTTGTGTTTTTCTAAAATTTTGTCTTCATCGTATACTTTTTGTTTTTCAATTGCATCAAACAGTACAATAAATTTTTTATCGCCACTATTACTCAAACGGGCAGCATATAATTTAAAAAAACGTTTTTCGCCTTTTGAAAGGGATTTAATCAAGTTAACTAATTGGTCTGATTTAACTTTAGACATCGTATTTATAATTATTAATAATTCAATATTTTCAATATATTCAGCTAATTTATTGCTAATTATTGAATTTTACGCATTGTAACATAATTTTATTTTATAATCCAGATTGAAGTGTATGAAAGTACATTTGTAAAATGAAAATAACAGCCGCAATTACAGGAGTAGCCGCTTACGTTCCTGAATATGTTCTAAATAACGAAGAACTGGAACAATCAGTTGATACCACCAACGAATGGATTGTGACCCGTTGTGGTGTAAGTGAGCGAAGAATTTTAAAAGACAAAGATAAAGCCAGTGCATTTATGGCTGCAGAAGCAGCAACAAAATTATTGGTAAAGAAAAATATTTCTCCATTAGACATTGAATTAATAATAGTAGCAACTGTTACTCCCGACTATCAATATCCTGCAACAGCAAACATTGTTGCAGATATGATTGGAGCAAAAAATGCCTGGGGATTTGATTTGCAAGCTGCTTGTTCCAGTTTTTTATCTGCAGTACATACCGCATCAAAGTTTATTGAAGCAGGAACTCATAAAAAAGTATTAGTGATTGGTTCCGATAAAATGAGCAGTGTAGTAGATTACAGTTGCAGAAAAACATCCATTTTATTTGGAGATGCCGCTGGTGCTATTTTATTAGAACCATCAACTGATGAAACCGGTATCATAGACGCGAGATTATATGCAGATGGCAGTGGAGCAAAACAGTTGTATCAACCAGGTGGTGGCAGCATGATGCCAGCAAGCTTGGATTCTGTTGTTAACAAACAACACTTTATACATATGGACGGACAATCGGTTTTTAAATTTGCTGTTGTTAAAATGGCGGATGTTGCAGAGGAAATGATGATAAGAAATAATTTAACAGCAGATGACGTTGCGTTTTTAACACCTCACCAAGCAAACAAAAGGATTATAGAAGCAACCGCAAATCGTATGGGAGTTACTATGGATAAAGTTATGATGAATATTCACAAATACGGAAATACTACCTCTGCTACTATTCCACTTTGTTTGGCCGAATGGGAAAATCAATTAAAAAAAGGTGATAACGTTATTCTAACAACATTCGGAGCAGGATTTACCTGGGGCGGAATTTATGTTAAGTGGAGCTATTAGGCAGTAGACACAATTAAAAGAGTAAACAATAGACAAGTAAAAAGGAAAATTATTTACCCTACAACCAAGCCCAAACTAAACAACACTTTCGGAATTTTTAAATTGTGTGCTTCAATTACTTTTTTGTTTACTTCAAACTTCAGTGTTTCATCTTCAAGAGTAACAAAATTAATTCCAGCACCTTTTTTGGCTAAGCCTTCGCGTTCAGCAATCATAAGAGCCGACATGTTTTTTGTTTTCTCAATCGCTTCTTTTAAAACGCCACTCTTACCGGCTGAAATATATAATATCTGACAATGATCCACCTCCGCAACTGTAGCAAATTGCTTAACCACAATTGTTTGTCCATTTGCCTTTTTAGTTGCTGCCAACGTTTTTAATTCGGCAGATATGGGTGAATTTCCAATGATTGCAATAACAAAATCACCTTTTTTGCTTTCTTCAGGCCATTCAATGTATTTAATAAAATTGTATACGTAAACCGAATAAGCTTTGTAATTTTTTTCCTGAGCATGTGCTCGGGCATTAAAGCAAAAGAATAACACACATATAATAAATGTGCGCATGAAAAAAGCAATATGTGATTTATGCTTTATCATTCTTTTTTAGCTTTTAATGTATACGACAACTTTACAATAAACTCACGTGATGGCCCGGGCAAAGGAGCGTGATAGGAATTGTAAGGCTGAATGTATTTTACACGTTGATCAAAAAGATCATATACCCCAAATCCTAAATCCAAGCCTTTGATAAATAAATCTTCGTAACGTAAAAAAATATTTGCGAGTACCAATGGGTCAAACTTTTCAATTACTCCGTATCCTGCTGTATCTACCGAGGTATAACCATAGCGTTCACCTCTGAATGAAATAGATGGATTGATTGAAAAATGTTTTGTAACGTTAAATCCTGCACTCAAATTAAGTTTGTGTGAAGGAAAAGCCAACAATACACTTTTATTTTCCGGTACTTCGTAGTCTGCAATTTTTTCTTTTCCTGCAACTGTGTAAAAAGCATAATTTAAATTGATAAAACCCCATTTATCTTTAAACTTATATTCCAACTCAACTCCTCTGCTACCTGTTTGTCCAATATTATGATAGGCATCCGTTTCTGTAGAATCATCATAGTAATAAGCAATGGTGTTTTTTGTACTAATGTCAAAAAAGTTAATTGTGATGATGGAGTTTCTTCTTATCTCATAGCCTAACTCCAATTCAGCCACACTTGTATTTTCCGGTTTTATTCCGGTTGAGTCGACCAAATTAATATTTTCAATGGAAGGCGCTCTGAATGCATTGCTGTACAATAATTTGAAATGAAAATTATCTATTCGTTTTGTCAGACCTAAACGGGGAACAAATGCATGACCATATTCACTGTGGTTATCAAAGCGTGCTCCTAAAATAATATTTATCAAACGAAGCTTAACCACACTTTGTGCAAAAGCTGCTGTATTCAAATAATTTACTTGCTTTTCCCCATTCGCAAAAAAACTGCTGTCTACCATGTCTTTTGCAAAATCGCTATACACTTCTCCACCAAAAATTATATTTATTTTTCTGTTTATGGTGTACGACATCGTTACGTTCCCTGTGTATCTGTCTACTATTTTATAATATTCATCGGTAACTGAATCAGCCAATGTTTTCCATGGAGTTTGTTGCTTATAATTAACTCTTGGTGTGATTGTAAATTTCTCGCCAAGCTTAAATGCATATTTTATTTCTGCAAAAGTAGAATTGAAAACTTGTTGAGAAGGAGTTTTTACAACATCGTAACCATCTCCGGTAGTTGTATAATAATTATCTAAAATAAATCTGGCACTTAGTCCTTTATAGCTTAATCCTACATTTATATTGGTTGGATCCAATTTAGAATTCCCAGCCATGTTGTATGTACTATCATAAAAATCAGTAAAGTCCTGATCGCTTCTGTTTCCTTGTCCCAAAAATAAAGAGCCGCTAATCTGAAACTCTCCGAATTTTTTTCCCAATGAAAGATTCACATTTCTTCTGCCATAATCGCCTTGCATTTGTCCGTAAGTCCCCGAAAGAGAAATACCATTAATGTCTTTACCATTTTTTGTAATGATATTGATTACTCCATACTCTGCATATCCTCCGTAAATTGCGGAGCCGGGACCGCGGATAATCTCTATCTTTTTAATTTGATCAATCGCAAAATGGTTTCCGAATTGAGTTGTGCCGAAAAGATTTTCGTTCATTTCTTGCCCATCTAACAATAGTAATATTTTCCCTTCATGTGCCCAATTACCCCGCATACCAAGTCCAACAACCCCTTCTACATCCACACCAAAATCAAAACCTGGAATCAAACTCAATACATCAATCAAATCACGTGCGCCCGACTTTTTAATTTCTTCTTCAGTAATTAAACTAATGATACTTGGTGATTCTCTTCCGGATAAAGGTTTGATTGATGCAACTCCTATTAATGAATTAATTAACTGTTCCAATTCAGAAGACACTCCAACTGCTTTTAGTTGTTGAAGTTGTTCTATAGTCATATCATAATAATCAACGGTAACCGAATCGTTAATTGCTGAAGTATCTTTAACTGCTAAAGAATCGTGTTGTGAAAAGGAAGAAATAGGAAATAAAAAGAATGCAAGACAAACCAGCTGAATAGACTTAGTAAATAGTATGCGATACATGTTTGTCAATTGTGGAGCAATTTACTGTTCTATAACAAATTAAAGAAAACAATCGGTCATTAGCAAATTTGTGAGAGATTGTTTTTTCTCTGCAATGGGGAGATCCCGTGTCGTGGCACGGGATGACAGTTGCGAAGTCAAATATGATCAACAAAAAAGTCCCCCGAGTACTCAGGGGACTTTTTCAATTAAATGGGTTTATTTTTTAGAAACCAAACTTTGTTAAGTGTTCTTCAATGTTTGCGTTTTCTTTTAATGCATTGTATACTTCATAATCAACTCGAGGTTGAATGTTTTGCATTTGTGATTTTTGAGGACCTGAATACTCTTTTAATACAGGAGCATCCATTACTGATTCAACAAACACTACAAACACACCTTCTTTTCCAGCAATTGTTTTGCTCATAGTTTTTGCCTTCATCACCGAAATTGTTCCCATAACTGCTGGCTCACTATTTGAACCCGGGATTTGGTTGGTCAAGAAGTTTACATTTTGTGCTTGTTCAATTGGTAATTTCATGATAGAAGAAATAGCATCTAAATTTGCATTTCCCGACATGGCAGAAGCAAATTCTTTTGCAAACATTTCCGCTTTTTTCTGTTGAACTACTTTAGCAGTAACTTGCTCTTTCACTTGTTCCAAAGTAGCAATTCCTTTTTCTCTAACATCAGTAACAACAGCAATTACATATTTATCACCATGCTCCAAAGGTTCAGAAACTGTTCCTAATTTATTGTCGTATGCCCAACGAATCAATGATTTTGGATTTTCAATTCCTGCTATATTTTTATCGTTCTCTTTTAATTTTTCTGTAACACGTTTGTCTAATTTTTGTTCAGCAACTGCTTTTTTAAACAATTCAAGTGTATTATTTTTTCCAGCAAAATCATTTGCTTTAGAATAAATAGCTTGTTTTGTTTTGCTACTTGCTTCTAATTTCATCTCTACAGAACCAATTTGCACTTTCTTTTGTGAACCTTTCGTATCCAATACTTCCATCAAGTGATATCCAAATTGTGATTCAATAATAACTAAATCACCTTTTTTACCATCTAATCCTGCATTTTTGAATGGTTCAACAAATCCGCTCTTTGCATTTAACCAACCGTAATCTCCGCCTTTACCCATATAATCTTCTCCTTCTTTTTTGTTTGGAGGCATTTTTTTACCGTTGTCATCAGAGAATTTTTCAACGAAATCAACAAATTTTCCGCCTTTTTTTAGCGCACCTAATAAACTGTCTGCTTTAGCTTTTGCTTGTTCTTTAGTACGAGTAATTGCAGGATTAGCTCCTGAATCTTTATAACCTACTAAGATGTGGCGAACTTTTGCTGAGTCGGCCGACATTTTTGAACCTAACAATTTGGTTACTTTTAAAGAACCATTTTCTTCATATGGTCCAACAACAACTCCTACTTCTGATTTAAACATTGTTGTATCCAAAACAGGAGTAAGCATTCCTTGAGTAACAAAATTCTGGTCGAAGTTACGTACATCTGATTCTGCAATGATGAATGCTGAATCTTCAGCAAATGGTTTTGCAACTTTAAAATCAGCAGCAATTTTTAACATCTCCGCTTTCGAATTTTCAACATCTTCTGCTGAAGCAACAATGTCGTAAGTAATGTATTCCATTATACGTGATGCTTCTTGCTTGTACTCATTTTGGTGTGCTGAATAATATGCATTTAATTCTTCGTCAGTTGTTTTAACTGTGCTGTCAGCAACCAATTTGTAATTTTTCATTACATATTTGATATTGGCTGTTGTATTTTGTGCAAGGTATTCGCGCTTTGCAGCAGATGTTGTAACATACAATCCTTTTTTAATTAAGTTATTGTACTTTTCAATCACACGTACCTGACGAACATATTCTTCTAACTGCAACCATTGAACTTCTTGCTCATCTGTCATAGCTTGAGTAAATTCTTTAATTTTTGCAGGATCAATCATTCCTGTTTGTGCATTTGCAAACATCGGAGAAACTTTTCCTGTTTGAGGATCACTTAAGTTTCTTACCAAAGCTGAGTGCGGATGTGTAACCATTAAATCGTATAACTCTTCATCCGAAATAGAGATTCCTAATTTCTCATATTCTTTCACCATCACTTGTTCGTTAATCATTTGATTCCAAACTTGCTGAACAATTCCATCTTTTTCTTCTTGAGTTAAAGACGTTTTCTGGCCATTACGTAATTGAGCATCTTCAGCTTCATCCACTTTGCTCTTAAAAACATTTATGTCGATTGAGTTTCCAGCAATTTCTCCAACGGTAGTTTCAGAATTTCCGAACATAGAACCTTTCCCGCCAAAAAAATCGGTTAAGATAAATGCCAAAATTGCCAAACCAACTATACCTACCAACAGGCCCGAACGCTTACGTAAACTTTCTAAAGTACTCATATATTTAATTTTTATTTTTTAATGTTATTGTCAATAAATCAATTGCCCTGTCTGAATTGATTAACAGGGTTGCAAATATAAGATTCTTAGCGAAATCTTAAAAGTTTTTGGGCAAAAGGTTTTTAGGTGTAATTAGCTGATTTTCAGCTATTAGTGTTTTGAATCTTTAAATTCACCTGTTCAATCCGTGTCCGGGTAACGGCAATTATTGTAAATACAAAGCTCTCTATTCGTATTTCTTCATGAACGCGGGGGATGCTTTCATGGTAATGCATTATTAAACCACCCAATGTTTCTACGTTATCTAAAATGGGTAATTGAAGACCATATTTATTATTGATGTAATCGGTTTCAAGGCGGGCAGAAAAAACAAACTCTGTTTCATTGATTTGTTTTTCAATCATTTCTTCTTTGTCGTGCTCATCTTCTATTTCTCCAAAAATTTCTTCCATCACATCTTCCATAGTCAACATTCCGGAAGTTCCACCAAATTCATCTACCACTACTGCAATACTTTTATGCTGCTGAATAAAAACTGTAAGCACTTCACTTGCTGCCATCGATTCGGGAACAATACTTACAGGCAATAAAATACTTTTTATGCTTTGCGGATTTTTGAAAAGTTCTTTTGAATAAATATATCCAATAATGTTATCAATACTTTCGGCAAAAATTAAAATTTTAGATAAACGTGTTTGAATAAATTTTTGTTTGAGCACTTCAATACTTTCATTTACATCCAGAGCAATTATTTCGGTACGCGGAATCATGCATTCACGGGCTTTTACACTTGAGAAATCCAAAGCATTCTGAAAAATTTGAATCTCGTGGTCCATGTCTGCTTTTTTCTCTACCGAAACTGCTGTTCCTTCGCGAACATAATTATCCAAATCAATCATCGTGAAAGCAGCATTCTCATTTTCGATTTTTAAACGGAATATTTTTTTGAGAATGAATTCTGAAAAACCAATTGTAAGCATAACTATAGGATACAATAAACCATAAACTATTGTCAAAGGGAAAGCAAACAAAGTGAGCGTTTTGTTGGGATTTATCCTGAAAAGATTTTTTGGTAAGAATTCAGCAGTTACCAAAATAAGCATGGTGGAAAGAAAAGTAGAGATTAATAAAATCACAATTTTATACTCGTGAGAAATATAATGTTCTAAAAAACCTTCTAGTCGTTCGTCCATATAAATACCAAAAATTACTAGGGCAATATTGTTTCCCAACAACATGGTTCCTAAATAACGTGAAGGATATTTATTAAAATGAGCGAGAATTTTAGCGGAAAAATTTCCTTGTTTATTTTCTAACTCAATACGAAGTTTGTTGGAAGTAATGAAAGCAATTTCCAAACCCGAAAAAAAGGCGGATGCTAACATTGCAAGAAGGATAATAATGGTACTTTCCAATTTATTTTTTTTGTTCTTTTGATTTTTGAGAAGCCTCGAACTTCATACGCTGTTTACGTCTTACAGCATACATTAATCCACTAGCCAGAAAAAATATTAAAAAATAAATAGCGCCTTTGTTATCGCCAATAATTGTTGAGTAAATACACATGATGATGCCCAAGCAACCCATGAATAACCAAACCAGTTCTAATATTCTAAATGTTTTGTTCATTTGTTATACTTTATTTTTATTCGTTCCAGTTTTTCTAATAAACCTTAGCGCCCTTTCCCTTCGACTCCGCTCAGGGTGACGGTTAGAGCTTAATCACCCAAATTCCTTAATCCTTAATCTCCAATTCCCTATTTCCCTAATTAACTTAATTCCCTAATTACCCTTTTTCTCCCCACTATCCGGTGCCAAATCAGCATCTTTAATATCTATCTCACCTTGCACATTTTTTATTTGATACTCCGAAAAATCTTGATCTGCTTCCATTCCATCACCCCAAATGATTTGATCTTTTGTAGTTATTTTCACAAAAGCATCGGTATATATTTTTTTTGTAAAGGTATTCCAAATCAAATGCTCGGTATTTAATTTTTCACCTTTTTCATTTATCACAATTACATTGCCTTTGGCTTCCATTTTTTCCATCACACCATTGCCATTGTCGTAACCAATACCATAATTAGCAGTTAAATTGGTTTGTTCTTTTTTGTCTTCTTGAAAAAATACAATGTTCATTCCCTTAGGCAATTCCAAATAAGGTTTTTGTCCGGCATAACGATCAATCTGAGGAGCTTTCAAACGAGCACGAACAACAGCTGAATCGCTATAAATAAATTCCACATTTTTGCTCGACTCTAAAGGAAGTTTTTTTGATGCTTCTGAAGTAATAGAGTTAACAACTGCAATATCGTTTTCGCAGGAGCTTAGTAAGGAAATGCAAATAATACTATATAATAGTGTAGCTTTCATTTAAGAAATTCAGAGACAAATTTACGATTTATTTTGTTAAGGACGTCATCGAAAATGGAACGCGGATAACACGGATAAAACAGATGCGCACTGATTTTTTTTATTTGCTGGATTTTAAAAAGACTGATTTATTGCCTTCGGCAATTTGATTTGATTGCGCTCCGCAATTAACACTCAACTAAAAAAGAAAAACACAAGAAAAAAAATCCGCGAAAACCCGTTTTATCCGCCTAATCCGCGTTCAATCGTTAGTCAAACTTCGGTTTCTGGAACCATCTGTCGTTGATAGTAAAACTAACACTTCCTTTGATGAAGTTTTCTTTTATGAGTCCGTTTGTTAAAGTTCCTCTTTGTCCTACTTCCACACCAATATTCACCATCGAAAAACTTTGTAATATATAACTTCTGCCTACAGGAAAACCAATTCCGAAACTTCCTGCATATTCATTTAATGGTGTAGCTTTTAACTCCAAAGCAGTTTGCATATAACGAACACCTAAACGATAATGTGCGCGTTTAAAATAAGTTGCATTTGGTTTTGAATCCGGAATAAATTGTGCCCCTAAGGATGCACGCAGACTGTTTTTTAATCCTTGTGTTTGTCCGAACGCACTATAATTACTCCAGTTTTGAATTGCAACATCGGCAGCTAGCAAAAACTTATCGCCTTTTTTAATGGCTACTCCAAATCCAAAACTCATTGGAATTGTAATTTGTCCTTTGTTGCCTTTTGTATTTTCAATGGTGTCTTTTACAATTTCATAACCAACAGAGTTGTTGAAATAGCTGTAAGACAAACTATCAATTGTTGCTTCCATATTTGTTTGGGAAGAAAACGTTGCACCAAACATTATTTTCACGTTATCTTTTAAATCTCGGTATTTTACAGGGCGACAAGAATCTTTGTCGTCTTTGTATTTTACCGAATCTACTATGTACGACATTTGCATTCCGTAATCAAAATACAAACCATCCACACGAGTGTTTGTTCCTGTGCGTGTGTTGAATGCATAAAGTGTAGAAGGGAAAATTGATCGTCTAGTATTTTCCATGTTCCCGAATAAGTAGGATGCGTTTGCTCCCAGACTTAAACTCTGCATGAATCTTTTACGATTTAAAGTCTTGCGGATTTTCTGAGAGTCCTCAAAAAGTTCCTTACATGTTTTTGGAGTATTGTCTTCATGCTTCAACGACTTCAATGCTCTGTATTTTTTCGACAATTGGTAATTGCGTGGTAATCCATAAAGTGGTTTTATTCCGTTTCCGAAATACACTTGATTGATTCCACCTGTTCCTTCGTACAAAAACTTTACTGTACCTACATTTGTAATTTCCTGTTCATCTGAAATTTTATATCCAACCGAACTGAAAGGAACTAAACCTACACTTGCGCCCCACCATTTTTTTAACTGAAAAGCCAAAGCAATGTGTGATAAAGAAGCATTGTTTACTGTTTTTTTATCTACTGCATCTTGAAGTGTTAAACGATTGTAGTTTGCACCCAACTCAGCTGTAACCAAACGCATATTTGAATACGAAGCAGGGTTTCCGTTATTGATAAAAAACATTTGAGTAGTATCGTTCTGTAAAGCAATATACGTTCCGCCCATTGGAAAACCTTGTCCAAAGCCTTTTCCACCAACATCACCAATTCCATAGCGGGAATAAGGCGAACTGGTAGTTTGTGCTTTCGCAGATGTACTTGCGATACACAAAGTAAGAAGCAATAAAATTTTTGAGGGTATTGAATTAAGGTTGCTCAATTTGCAAAAGTTCATTCCTATCACTTCGTTCGATTTAAATTGTAGTCTAAAATTACGTTCAATCCTTTGAGGATTAAATTTTGGTCTGCAAAGATGCTGTTTTTTAACCGTTTCTCAAAAAATTTAACATCTCCACCCGTTAAAAGCACTTTTATATCAGGATATTTGCTTTTGTATTGAGTAATTATCCCATCTACTTCGGCAACAGCACCAATTTGAGCTCCGGAAATGATACTCTCATTGGAATTGGTTCCTATCAGAATATCTGCTTTTTCATCAACTTCTAATAACGGCAAACGCGAAGTAAAAGTATTCATGGCTTTAAATCGCATTTGTAAGCCCGGAGAGATGCCCCCACCCAGGTATTCGTTGTTTTTGGTAATGAAATTATATTTGATACAGGTACCTGCATCTATTACTAAGACGTTTGAGTTGGGCGAAAAGTTATTTCCGCCTACTGCACCTGCTAATCTGTCGCTACCCAATGTATGTGCTGTTTTGTAAAGATTGATAATGGGTGTTGGAGTGTCGGCATTAAATAAAAGTACCGTTACTTTCCAGCGGAGTTTTTCCAAAAAAGTCTCTATATCATTGACTACGGAAGCAAGAATGCAGTTTTTTATAGGGAATTTTTCAAGAATTCCAGATGCAAGTAGTTCTGTGGTTGAGTTAAAAATAAAAACATCAGCAAGGATATTACCATCAAAAATGGCGGCCTTGATACGGGTATTGCCGATGTCGATTACGAGTTGCATAGAGCGAAATTAAGGAATAATGGAACGCGGATGACACGGATAAAGCGGATGAACACGGATTTTTTAGTTTGCAGACCATACTTCATAACCGTCATCCTGTGCCACGACACGGGATCTCCCTGTTGCGAAGAGACTACATCTTGGCTGGATGGTTCTCTTGCTTCCCGCTTCTAAAAGGCGTTTCCTTTATCCTAAGTGGTTTTAGCTCCGAATGTTTGTTCGTTCTTTCTTTTGATTCTCCAAAAGAAAGAACCAAAGAAAAGGCGACCACGAAAACCAACCCCAAGCTTTCGTTTTACCCGCAAATGCCCAACCCTTGGGTGCCACGAAACTTGTGGTTCGCACTTTTCGTGGACGTCTCCCCACTCCTCCGAAAAATTGTTTTTAAAGACGAATTAACTTTTCGGAGGAGCGGGTAAGCCATGGCCAGGCGCGATGCCGCGTAGGGGTGAATGCCATTTCACTAGAAAATCATAGCAAAAACTTCAGTTTTTTTGCTTAGATTTTCGGGAAATGGTGAGAGGCGGGAAGCAATCGCCTGGCCTTGAATTTTTGTTTCTTTTTGTTCAAGCAAAAAGAAAAAGAGTACGATTACGAAGCTAAAACCGCTTAGGAAAAGAAGAAGCCCCTGTAAACCAACTAGTTTACAAGGGCTTTATCGTGGTACCCACTGGGATCGAACCAGTGACACAAGGATTTTCAGTCCTTTGCTCTACCAACTGAGCTAGGGTACCATCTTAAGCTTTCAGTCCTTTGCTCTACCTCCCAATAGTCCCGATAGCAATCGGGATCGGGATGAGCTAGGGTACCTCGCTTAATTGGACGGCAAATGTAATAAAATATTTAAATACTAAAAATAAATTCTGATTTTGGAAATGAAATCTCCTTATAATCGCTTTTGTACTCAAAGATGTCTAAATATTTAATCTCCTAATAATTTCTTATATTTAGTAAATCTAATTACGCATTTATGGAAACCATGCTACTCAATATAACTATACTTATTGTGTGGCTGTATGTATCCTTTTGGGTTTTCAAAGATGCTAAATCACGTGGAATGAATGCCGGACTTTGGGCAGCATTTGTTTTTCTTGTTTTGGTCATTGCACTTCCTTTTTATTTTATTTCAAGGAAACCAAAATTGAAGGAGGATGAGGATGTCAAAAATGAAACAGATTAATCCATTAAGTCGTAGTATTACTCCTCTACTTCTATCTCAATCAACGCTCTCGCTTTTGCTTCCTTTTTACTTTGACGTTTATCAATAGATAAAAGAATTGCAGGAAGTAAAACCAAATTGGTTACCATTGCAACTAATAATGTAATGGAAATTAAAACACCCATTGCAACTGTTCCACCAAAACCTGATGCAGCAAAAATAGCAAAGCCACAAAATAAAATTACAGCCGTATACACCATACTCAATCCTGTTTCTTTTATTGCTATAGAAATAGAACCAGCTACTGTTGCATTTAATTTTTTGAGTTCTTGTCGGTACTTCGTTAAAAAATAAATGGTTCCATCGGAAGAAATTCCAAAGGCAATACTAAAAATTAAAATAGTGCTTGGTTTGAAACGGATTCCTAAATAACCCATAATTCCGGCAGTAATAATCAATGGAATCAAACAAGGAATTTTTGACAATACAATTATTCTTACTGAGCGGAACAATGCAATACCTACAATGGCAATCAATAATATTTCTATCAGTAAACTTTCAAAAAGGTTGTACAATAAGTAGGCATTGCCTTTCAGAAACATCACACTTTGTCCGGTTAACCTTACATCATACTCTTTCGGGTCAAAAACAGAATCTATTCTGGGTTGTAGTTCCGCAACAAGTATTTTCATTTTTTCGGAACCTATATCTGCCATCTGAAAACTCACACGGGTAATTTGTTTTGTAGAATCAATAAAAGTTGCCAATTTATTTTCTTGTCCTTTTACAGTTGAAGTATATTGTGTTAATTCTTTCAGTTCCATAATTCCGGGAAGAATGTAAAATTTCTTTTCTCCGTCTTTATAAGCCTGATAAGAAAACTTTAGTCCTTCCACTACCGAAAGTGGTTTTGAAAATTCTTCGTATCCGGAAAATATTTTTTGTAATTTTTTAATTTTATAAAGTGTTGCTCCGTTATCAGCAAACACACCATTTGATTTTTTGGTATTTATAGAAACTTCAAAAGGCAATACGCCATTAAAATTATTTTGGAAAAACTGTAAGTCAGTATTCACAGGATTGTTTTTGGGCAGGTCGTCCACCACAAATCCGTTCACGTTTATTTTACTGGCACCATAGGCTGAGACAAGTGTAACAATGGTAATAGTTATATAAAGAACTTTACGTTTTTTGTGTACCACATAATCTACCCAAGCCAACAGCTTATTAATTTTTACACCTTCTAAATGTTTTGTTTGTTTGGCAGAGGGTGCAGACAAATAACTTAAAATAATTGGAATAAGAATAAGCGTAATAAAATAAGTGACCATTACATTTATTGCTGCAACAACACCAAACTCAACCAGCATAGAACTGTTAGTAAAATACAAAACTCCAAACCCAATAGCTGTTGTAATGTTTGCTAAAAATAAAAGCACACCAATTGTTTCAATCATCACACTCAATGCTTTTACTTTATTTTTATGCTTAATGTATTCGCTCTGATATTTATTAATCAGAAAAACACAGTTGGGAATTCCAATCACCATAATGAGTGGCGCAATCAATCCGGAAAGCATAGTAATTTTATAATCCAATAAAGAAATAGTTCCCAGCGACCATGTTACACCAATAGCAACCACAAACACCGAAAAGAAAACTGCTGAAAAGGAACGGAAGAATAACCAAAGAATAATAACCATGACCAAAGCAGCCAATCCCATAAACAAACCCATTTCGGCAGAAACTTTTTCCATCAATGCGGTTCTTACATATGGCAAACCGGAATAATGAATTTGGAGATTGTGCTTTTTTGAAAAGGCATCACCCAATTCTTTTATCTGATGAACAATTTCAATTCTGCTTTTTGAATTCAAATCTTTTTTGGTAAACGCAATCGCCATTAAGTTGGCACCTGTTTCTTTGTTGTAAACCAATCCATCATAAAACGGAAGCGATTCAATTACTTCTCTTAAACTATCTAATTCTGCTTGTGATTGGGGAGCACTGGAAATGATGGGAAGAAAATCGAATTTACTAAGACTGTCATTTCTGTGAATGTTGTAAAGTTTTGCAACCGACATCAGCTCTTTAATTCCTTCAATATTTTTTATCTGTGTGCTTAGTTCATACCAATCGTTAAATTTTTTTAGTTCAAATAAATTTTTGTCCTCTATTCCAATCACCATTACACTGCCATCTTCTCCAAACATTTTTCTAAAGTTTTCATAGTCGATGTAAGCAGAATCATTGGCAGGAAGAATTTGCGGATAAGTATAGGTCAACTCAATTTTTGTTGCCTGATAACCCATAAAGACTGTGATAATTGATAAAACAGCAATGAATGCTATTTTATTTCTTAAAATTTTATTTGCTAAAAATCTCCACATATTTTTTAATTGTGTAAGGGTCGTTTTTTAATCATTCCGCCTCTGGTATCTTTTACGGTGCTCATCACAATAAAAGCGTTCGGGTCAATTTTCTCCACTTCAGCCTGAAGTTTTCCAATTTCCAAACGGGTAATTACGGTGTAAACAATTTCCATTTGGTTGAGGTTTGTTCCACGTTTTCCAAAACCACGTTTACCGTTGTAGATGGTTACTCCTCTTCCCATTTTTTCTGTAATCATTATCCGGATGTCTTCATTGTAAGCAGAAACAATAGTAACACCCGTATACTCCTCCACTCCTTCAATAACAAAATCAACAGTTTTAGATGCAGCCAAATAGGCCAGAATAGAATATAAAGCAGTTTCAATTGACAATACATAAGCTGCCACAGAAAAGATGATGATATTAAAAACTAAAATAATATCACCAAGTGTGAGTCCGGTTCGCTTACTTAAATAAATTGCTAATATTTCTGTCCCATCCAAAACGCCTCCACCTCTTATTGCAAAACCAATTCCTGCACCCAGAAAAAAACCTCCGAATACAGAAATCAATAACTTATCGGAAGTAATTACAGGATAATGAATGAATGTAATTGCAAGAGCTAATCCCACAATTGCAAAAACACTTTTTATTGCAAACTGTTTTCCTATCTGATGATATCCTAAAATAACAAAAGGAATATTGATTAATAAAATCAAAACAGGTAAAGGGTAATCTGTTATCTCTGCCGTTAACAAAGAGATTCCGGTCACACCACCATCTATAAACGAATTGGGCAATAAAAATCCTTCCAGTCCGAATCCTGCAGCAAGTATTCCAATAAAGATTAAAAAAGCATCTTTAGTAAAATGAAGAGCTGTTATTTTGAGTTTATGAAATTCCTTAGCAATACTGTAATTGCTAATTTCTTTTTGTCCGGCTTTATTCGACTGCCTGGCTCTGTTGATTATTATTTGTTGAAGGAGTGGGTTCATATCTTTCTATTTTACAAGCCAAATACTATTTTGACTCCCATTAATAATCCTATTGTTCCGCCAATGATGAGAACAAGAAGTCCCCAACCTTTTAAGAATCCTTTTTTTTCATTGGATTCGTTTTCTAAATTTTCCATATGTAATTATTTAACAATTAATACCCGTGATCAATTGACCACAATAAATTATTCACACAGATTTTATATCTGTGTAACAAATTCAAACGGGAAATTCTAAATTGTTAAACGGTGGTAAGAAATGTAAAAGGGATTTTGATGCACGCTATTTATTCTCTTATGACAATAAGTAGAATAAAATGCACTTAGGAAATTAGTTGTTCTTAATGCTAAGTTGGTTGTTAAGTGTTTTTTGGTTTGCTGAAAATTCTGGAATCCTGAAAAAGTATTTTCATTTCCTTTTACAATAATGCCATCAAATTCATTAATTGAAGAAATAGATTTGCTTTCTTCGGAAGAAGCTTTCTTTTCTGAAACACTAAAAACCTTAACCGGCTCAGCAACATTGGCCTGTTTTGAGTATACACCAAGGCTGTTTGCGGATAAAAGAACCAGCAAAGAGCATAGAAGAATGAGTATGTTTTTTCGCATTAACACAGGGTAAAAGCACGAAAAAAAGGGGAGAAAATGAAGATTTGTTGAGAAGCGTCAATCTTCTTTTTTCTTACCTTTACCCTATGAATTCCACACCTAAAAAATCAAAACCCTTGTTTTGGTTTTATATATTGTTAGTATATGTATTTCTGCAGTTTTCGTGGTGGACTTATCTGATGTTTCAGCTCAATACAGAGAATGTCCGTTTAAAAACGGAGATAAACCTTTTAAAAGAGGAAAGTCCGGAAGAAATTATTTTACATGGTAACGAATTAAACGAAAAATTGCATAAACGCTGGTTGATGATCTCAAGTGAAGGCGCTGTTTTTGTTTTTCTATTGCTTTTGGGTGGTTATCAAATTCGCAAAACATTAAAAAAAGAAACCGCTTTGGCTCAACAGCAGAAAAACTTTTTATTATCGGTTACACACGAATTAAAATCACCCATTGCTTCTACCAAATTGCAATTACAAACTTTGCAAAAGCATGAATTGGACAGAACAAAACAAAAAGAAATTATTTCCAATGCCATAAGCGATACCGAACGCTTAAACAATTTAGTAGAAAATATTTTATTGGCTGCGAAAATAGAAAACAGTGTATTCCCTTTAAACAAAGAAGAATACAATTTATCGGAATACATTACAGAAGGAATGAATCAGACAATAAAATCGTTCAACTATAAACAGAACGTTATTCTGAACATTGAGCCAAACATCCGCATGAACATTGACAGAACAAGTTTTCCTTCAATTATTTTAAACCTTTTCGAAAATGCAGTAAAATATTCTTCGGAAAATTCTACAATCACTATTGGATTAAAAAAGCAGAATGAAAAAATAATCTTGTCTGTTTCAGACGAAGGAGTAGGAATTTCGGATGAAGAAAAAGCAAGTATTTTTCAAAAATTTTACCGTGTAGGGAATGAAGAAGTAAGAAAAACAAAAGGAACGGGATTGGGTTTATTTATTGTGAATTATTTGGTTGAACAACATAACGGAGTAATTACAGTAAAAGATAATACTCCGAAAGGAACGGTGTTTGTTGTAGAGTTTAGTTGATGGAACAAAGACACACCCCTAGCCCCTCTCAAGAGGGGAATGGGTTTTTATTTACGACTAACATAACGCACAGATTAGTAATTCGTATTTTTCGTAAAAAAATTAGTAATTCGTTGGAGTAAAATTAGTATCATGAAGAAGGTTGCGCTCATTATTTTAGATGGTTGGGGAATTGGTGATGGCTCAAAGTCCGATGCCATTGCAAATGCAAACACTCCCTTTGTAGATAGTTTGTATAAAAAGTATCCACACAGTACTTTGCGTACTTCCGGGGGAAATGTTGGTTTGC